>ERZ859776.85-NODE-85-length-65125-cov-2.769325_pt1 | contig 65125 bp, 89 predicted proteins | sample MGYA00509987_ERZ859776 | MGnify/ENA primary metagenome ERZ859776 (study PRJEB30046, sample SAMN00715146) | human gut metagenome | study: EMG produced TPA metagenomics assembly of the A metagenome-wide association study of gut microbiota in type 2... | reverse complement strand
CATCATATTCAATTAATTTGGCAATCAACAACTAGGAGGTTTGCATGTCTAAATTTGAAGATGAATATAAGAATGTCAAAGACAAAAATTTAAAACTTATCTGTGATTATCTGCTAGGTCGAGAAGATATGCAGGAAAAATTAAACAACCCAAACAAGTCAATCGAAAAGATGTTTAGTTATGTGAGAAGCAAAGCTAAGAAAAAAGCAGTCAACGGATGTGCGGTTATCAGTGATACAGAAGTGTTTGGATGGGCCGTGCATTACTACGATGAAGAAGTGGTTTGTGACAATGCAGAACAGCCTGAGCGAATGACTTTACAGTATGCAAAAGACATTGTGAAAAAGAGTGTTGAGAAAAAGAAAAAACCTAAGAAAGAAGAATCTGAATGGCAGCAGGAAACGTTGTTTTAGAGAAGTTAAGAGAAAAGAAACTTTCATGGCCAAAAGCAATCGAAGCGTTTATTTTTTCAAAGATGGATTACAAGCTCGCAAAAGAAGCTTTTAGTCGAAGTTATTTTGTTGAAACACTAGAAATGTATTACGGAAAGCTATTAAAGCGAGTATTTGGGTTTCAGTTGTTCAAAAATTCAAACAATTCAGTAGAACTGAAAATTCAAGAAGTAGCCAGGTATTTAGAAGGCGAAAAAAATTTTCTGCTAGGAAACATCTATAGTGGAATGTATGGAAAACGTGTTGACTTCGACAGTCCATTGAAATTTTGGATTTGGGATAAAAAATGGAATTTCTATCCAATTAAGATGTATTCAGTTGAAGACTGGATCATGCTATTGAATATTCCGTATTGCCAATATCAGTCTAAATTGAATCATTCAGGATTAGACTTTTTCGAGTATGTCTGTGCATACCGAAAAGAGCCGAAGATTGAATATCTCGTGAAAGCAAACTTGAGTCATTTCATTACAAGTCTTCGAGTTCTTGATCTAAGTCAAAAGAGCCTGGATAAGATATTCAAGATTGACCGTAAGTTTGTTCCACTTCTTCCGAAGATGGATTACACACAACTTATGTTATGCAGGCGTTTTCCATGGGCGAACGAACAGGAGCTTTTCGAAATAAGGAGAGCCAATTCTAAGTATATACGTAAGTATATGTGTCCAAGAGTTTTGGAATACTGTGGTCAACTCGAATATCGAAATTTAACTATCTACGATGATTATTTAAGATTTTCTGAATCAATCGGAGCAGACATGAAATCTTACAGAGTTCTAATACCTTCGAATCTGATTGAAGCACACGATGCAGCTTATAAAGCTTTGCGAGATATCAATGATGCAAGATTTGAAAAAGGCATTCTTGAGAATTATGAAAAACATGTTGAGTTGAGCTACTCAAATGACAAGTATTTGATTCGTCCCGTTAAAAGCAACAAAGAATTGAAGCAGGAGTCTGAAGCATTGAATCATTGTGTCAGGACTTATGCAACCCAGGTATCGAGTGGAAGCACAGAGATTATGTTTGTTCGATTAAGTGATAAACCGGATGTCCCATTGTATACATTGGAATTGAAAAAGAATGTGATTCGGCAGTTTAGAGCGGATCACAACGCAGTACCTCCAGACGATGCATTCAGTTTTGTTCGTGAATGGGCGGATAAATTTAAATTAGATAAGGAGTTAATATCATGATTTTAAGACAAATGAGAAGTACATATTTTAGACCGGTTGATATTGTGGTCGTGAATGAATACCAGGATATCATGCTACCGGTCAATGGAATTCATAGCTTTTCTTCTTTGGCCAAGGCAAAGAATTACTTTGGAAAAAAAGATGTATTGGAGGTTGTGAATGATGAAGTTACAAGAACCACTAGGATTTATCTACAAGGCTAGTGGATGCATAAACAGTTTCTGATTGATAGAGTCGATGATTTTATCGCATTTGAAACAGAGAATGAGAAGGCAAAGAACACGTTGACTCATTACCGACAGGTTGTAGATTTGTTCGTAAATTCATTTGAAGTCGATGATATTTGTAAATTGGATGTCATCGGCTTCAAAAGGATGTTGGAAGAATCGTATGCTCCGGCCACTGTTAAGAACTACATCGCAATAGTGAATCGCTTTATTAAATATTGCGAATTGGTGGAGCAAGGCGTTGATCCAGACAGAAATGTGAGAACGTATTATTCCAAAATGACTGTGAAAAACATAAAAATTCAGCAAGTCGCATCACTGGATGAAGTGATTGAGCCTTCGGAATTTAAAAGAATGTGTCGCATGGCCAAACAGTGTGGCCAGATGGATATGTATCTGATTATGAAGATATTCGCGTATACAGGAATACGAGTATCTGAACTGAAGTATTTCACGGTCAAGAATGTCAAAGAGAATTACATCACAATCAAGAACAAAGGAAAGATTAGAGATGTGATTTTAAGAGATGATCTAAAGCGTGAGATATTGCGATATTGTCGTTCTGAGAAGATTACAGAAGGAATGATTTTCAATCTTACGTATAAACAGATTTATTCCAGGTTGAAAAAGATTGCAGGTAAATGCAGAGGAATCAAGAAGTCTAAGATTCATCCGCATGCATTTAGGCATATGTTCGCAATTAATTTTTTAGATGCAGGAGGACAATTGACTGAGTTGATGGACATTCTTGGCCACAATTCGATTCAGACAACATCGCTTTACACAAGGACAACGAACAAAGCTAAAAAGACCATGTTGGAAAACATGAAGTACAGATAGGAGAACAGTATGAAGATTGAATTGCGTACAGATTTCGAACCTGTATTAGAAACACATGACGTTGATGGTTTGGCTAGTCCAACAACACAAGAATTTAACAGATGGCTATTTAGGTTTGGAGACAAAGGATTGAGTGTTGTTTGTCACTTGATCAATGGGAGGATAGTCACATATGGAAATATGGAACGTCCATTCGAAGCTGCTTTAGTTGGATTCAATGATTACGAAACCTATTTCCTAGCAGAACCGAGTGGATATTTCACAGAAGAAGACATCAACAAGATGTTGCATAAGTTAGAGAAGGAGAAAGATTATGATTTTTAAAGTTATTTTAGGGTTATGTTATTTTGGAATCGGAGTAATGATATATACAGCTGCGCACAAGGTTCATCCAGAAACAGAAAGGTTTGCCTTATTGATTGCGATTTTGTGGCCAGCTTTTTTTATCTTCGAATTTATTTGCGAGTCATTCTTATTTGTTTATGAGTTAATTGCATCGGTCAAACACAATATTTTCAAAAAGTAGAGGTTCGCATGATGAAAATTATTGGATATTTATGTAACGGAAAACGTTGCGATTACTGCGAAAGCAGAATGCATCCGGACGAAAAACATAATTGCAGACATACTACCGATAAGAAGTATGCGAAATACAGATTCAGATTGTTAAGAAAATACAACAAGATTGATGATCATATGTGGATGGAGGTTGAGAGATAACATGGACCCTAATAAATCACGTAGCAAAATAACGAATAGAAGAATTAGTTTTTCTAAAGTTGGTGAACAAGAACCATTCTACACGCAGGAATTAGAAGATGTAGACGGAGCCTTTGGATGTCAAGCCACTTTTGGAGAAGCAATTCGTTTACTAATAGATGAATACGATAAGGTAATTAAACAAAGCGCAAAAGCAAAAGGCATTAGAGATTTTGAATTAGAGCACATGTATCAAAGAGGGTTTGCGGACGGATACTACAGTGCAATTAGAATCGTATCGGATTATCGTGATTCTTTTAAAAATAAATACACAGGACTGTGGGTAAGAGGAAAAGCACATGGAAGATTTTGATTTTAAATACATTCAAGAAATGGCAGATGCTCAAAAAGAATTGGACGAAACATTTTTTATAAAAAATGGTCACAAACTGCCTACTCAATTGGAAGACAATATGTCATTGATGAGGCTGTTTGGATTAATAATCAACGAAGAATACACGACTAAAGAAGGGCAAGCAGTTATAGATAGTCCAATATACGTAATAGTAGACAGCTTCGTGTTAGATTATTTTTTGGATTTGTGGGCAATAGTTTTAAAAAGTGCAGAAGGAAGAAGGACTGAAGATATACGTGATTGGATGTTGGAAAAATATATTGATATGGATTCGATGAATCGACAGTGTACAGATACTTTTTTTGAATTTGCATTGCAAATTATCCAATATGATCCAAGAGCAAAATTACGAAGATTAGTTCAACTATCTGAGCTATTTGGCTTTCCAATAGAACTGATTCACAAAGAATTTATGAAGCTCATAGAAGTGCGATTATCATATATCAATAAGGAGAAAGAGGAATGACAGAAAATGATGTTGAATTAATCAGGGAAATGTTAAGAAAACAAGATGGATTGGATAAATCAATCTTGGGAGCATATGGACTGACTGAGATTGATGGAGAAAAGTTGAAATTAGCAATCCTGGACGAGGTTGGTGAATTGAACCATGAGTTAAAAGCCAACTGGTGTTGGTGGAAGAAGACTCAAGAGCCAGTGGACAGAGGAAAAGTATTAGGCGAGCTAGTTGATGTATATCACTTCGTATTAAGTTATTGCAATCATTTTGAATGGGGTATAGATGGTTTAGGCTCTAATCGTTGCATGGCAAGAGATGTTGCAAAATGTCAAGAATCACTAAAGACAGGGGAGAGCAAATACGTAGATTATCTTTGTGATTTAGTTGATTATCCATTCAATAAAATACATAGGCTAATCGCAATTACAGAGCACCTTGGTTTTACAGTTGAACAGGTTTATGAAGCTTATGGAGACAAAAACAAAATCAACTATCAAAGATTGAAAGAGGGGTACTAGTGTATGTGGATCAGGAGTCAGAGCAAGAAAGCATTGTTAAATGTTAGTTCAATACACATTTTAAAAGACGGAGACATGAGCTTGATGTGTTGTGTTGTGGCCGGATGTGATTACGAATTGGGCGTTTATTCTACAGAAGAGAAAGCTTTAAAAGTCTTGGATGAAATACAAAGAAAAATTGAATGTCCTGATTCAAGTTTAATCTCACCAGCTGCAAGTATAAATTACTACCATTTAAGCGTAAGAGGTCATTTTTACCAAATGCCCGCAGATGATGAGGTGGAAATATGAAATTAATAGAATTGCTTCCGTTGATTGATTGCTATACAGTCAATATTTACGAAAAAAGAAGATATAGGCCATCCGGTTTTATTACAACGATTAATCCAAAAAAGAACAAAGGATACATTTCTAATAATTTGTTAGACGGAGAAATTTATTCAATATCAACAAATTGTAATGGCGCATTCAACGTTTTCATTGGCAATAAGAAAGCCGATGAAGAATTAGTTGATTTTGCAATTTCTCAAGGTTTAGTAAACAAGGATGAGGTGAAATAAAATGGGATTTTTAAGTGTGCTGACAATTGTTTTTGTAATTTTGAAATTAATTAATGTGATCACATGGTCTTGGTGGTTGATATTACTTCCAAAAATAATTGAAATTGTACTTCTTGCTTTTAATGCTTGGTGCGAATTTCGTGAACAGTAAGGAGAAAAAAATGATTGAATTGATTTTATGCCATTTAATTGGCGATTATGTATTGCAAATAGATCGTATTGCAGATACTAAAGGCACGAATATGTATCACTTGTTTGTGCATTGTGCTTTGTATTGTGCTCCGTTCTATTTTATTTATGGAGTATCGTGGCAGTTAGCGTTTATATTCGCTACTCACGTAATTGTTGATTTGTTGAAAGCTAAATATAAGAAAATTGATTATAAGACAGATCAGATTCTGCATTATATTACGCTTGTAATTGTGAATTTTATTTAGGAGATAAAGGATGGAACAAAATATAAAAGAAATCATAACAATAGTCTTGCCAATAGTTTCAATCTTAATATCATTTTTCACACTTACCATACTCGAAGGACATATAGAAGGTTTGGAAAATACAGTTTCTGAGAATATAGAAAAAATAAGTGAGTTAGGAAGAGAAATGGGCGTAAGACGGAACATAACTGCTGAATCAATAGCATTTGAAAGAATCAGAGATAATTATAAATTATATCGTCATGGTATAAGTGATGAAGAATTATCAGATTTTGCAATTCTTCAAGGTTTAGTAGACAAGGATAGGATGAAAAAATATGAATAAATATCAAAAAGCATTAAATACAATCGCTGATACACTTACTTATTACACAGTTCGTAAAGATTTGGCTTTATTACCTAGTGACAATGAAATATTTGATTCAATGGCTACACTTAGAGAATTAATCAAAAAAGCGGAATCATTTGAGTGGATTCCAGTTTCTGAAAGACTGCCTGAACCACCAAAGGGAAGAGATCCAAAGCTTGATTACAAAATGTTGGATATTTATTTAGTATCAGTAAGTGATGAAGGCTATCCAATTAGATCTTTTTGGGATGGGAAAGACTTTGGCGATGGAATGTTTAAATTGGATGTCAAAGCTTGGATGCCACTGCCTAATCCATATAAGGAGAATCAAAATGACTGCTAGAGAAATGTTTAAAGCATTTTAAGGGAGAAAACAATGGAAAATAAAACAAAAGAAATTCACATGAAGATCGTGATTGACAATCTGGATGAAATTAAAAAGCAGATTGAAGAATTAGGACAAGCTATTGAAGTTCCTAAATTTAGTGTAGAAAAAAGTGGAATAAAACAGAAGGAAGAAACGTGCCAAAATTTATCAGAATATGATTCATGTGACCAACTTGAATGTTCATATTGTGGAGTTGTTATTGAAGGATATAGTCGAATTGAAGTTGACGAAGATAATCCAGGTGACAAATATCATTATGAGTATCGTCCTAATTATTGTCCGAACTGCGGACGAAGAATTATTGATTGAGGTGAATTTAAATGAACGCAGATAGAATGCTTGAAAATGAAGGATACGTGTTTTCAGACACGACTATAGCTTCTAATAAAAAAACAGTAGTTAGTTATATAAATAACCAGAAATGGAATAGGATTGCATTTATATTAGAAGATAAGACATGGATTGCAGAAAGTTTTCTTCATAGTACAACAGCATTAGACGCTCAAGTAACAAAAGCAGTTTTAAAAAAATGTGAGGAAATGGGTTGGATCGAGTCAGAGCAAAGTCAAGAAACGAATTTCGAACATTACAAAGATGAAATAAGAGATGCAGAATTTGGCTTTGCAATAAGAAATGGAGAAGTCGTACCATGCGGATGTTGTTCTTGTAGGGAATGTCTTTTTTTCGGTAACCACACTTCATGCAGCGTATTGAGAACCAAATGGTTATACCATGAATATCAAAGAAAGTATAAATTAACTCAGTTCGAATACGACTTAATCAAAACGTTTGACCATTGCAAAGAATGTTGCTTATTGAATGATGTTGAATCATTGAAAAATCTAAGTAAAAAAGGATACTTCAATGGCATTGATCCTTTCACAAAGATTCATGACATCATAGATAATTGTGAGGTGGCCAAAGATGAACGCTGATGAAAAGAAGCAGGTATTAGATTATATATTATCGGTAATTCCGGAAGAAGAAGACAATTACACAAAAGGTGTGATTGATGCATACAATAAGATTTATGAGTATATTTCTTGTGAAATCAAAGAGGTCAACAAAGAAAGTAATCTAGAACATTATCATGACAAGATTATTGAATTAGGTGGTTTCAGAAACTTTGCGGTCCGAAATAATGAAATTCAAAGTTGTGTAAATAATTTAGGAGGCGATTGTGATAACTGTATATTTTCAAAGAGTTTCCAAAAACACGACAGTGATGAATTGTGTGACAGGTTGTGTGAAGACAAGAAGTTTGAATGGCTTCATCAAAGATACAATGAACATAAACTGACTCAATTTGAATATGATTTATTGAGAACAAACAACATGGCCAAAGGTAAAAGGCTAAAAGACTTTGATATATACGAGAATCTTCAGGAAGTTGGCTATTTCAAAAATCTAGATTTCAATTTAAAGATTGAAGACATTTTAGAAAATTGTGAGGTAATAGAAAATGGAAAATAATGTATTAGATAATTTATTTGAAGGAATTCAAGTAACAAGTTTGGAAGACATGATCGCAATCAATCTCGTTAAGCAGCATGCGATTAATGGATTAGACAAATCTGATAAGGATTACGATAAATACGTTTCTGAATTAGAAGTATATGTAGTTTGGAAGTGCAAAGTACTGAAGAACTGGAAGTATATTATCAGTACGATCCTTCCAGATGGAATGTATTATGAACTGACATTCAATGGAGAAAAAGAAGAATGGTATTTCGATGCTTATAAAAAGCTTCTAAATGAGTGTGTTAGCAAAGATAGGGCAATTGATATGTTGTGCAGTGAGGTTGCAAAAGAAAAAGAATGATAGGATTTATTGTTGGAGTCATATTAGGTGGTTCTGCTGCTATTGTATTGTATTCATTGATTGTTTCAGATCGTGTTCAAAATTTAGAACATGAGAATGCGAAACTGATTGATGAAATGCAGAGGGTTGAGCATGAGTTAGTGTCATATAAATACCTTCATGACAATTCATATATTGGGTTTGAAGAAACGAAATGACAAGTATATACACGCAGGAAGAAAAGAGTTATTGGTACAACTACATCTTTGATGTCATGGCCAAAACAAGTAAAGGTTCATTTTCTATCGGAGTAAATCCACCAAGGCAGAGCTTAAAGAAAAGAGAAAAAGCGACTCGATTCGTATGGGATTTATTAAGAGAAAACGAAGCGTTAGAAGAAGAAAATAAGGCCTTGAAAATTTCACAAAGTTTTTAGTTTAAAAAACAATGCTTAGAGTCTTTATTCTAGGGCTCTGAGTGTTGTCTGACTTTAGGAAAATAATTCTAAGGTTATTTGACATGAAAAAAAGGAGGAAAAAGCATGATAAACAGAGTTGTTTTAGTAGGCAGATTGACAAAGAGTCCTGAGCTTAGAAAAACACAAAATGGAACAAGCGTATGCAAGTTCACATTGGCAGTTAACAGACGAGTGACAGGACAAGGTCAACCGGATGCAGATTTCATTAGTTGTGTTGCCTGGAACAAGACAGCCGACCTCATGCTGCAGTATTTAAACAAAGGTTCATTGATTGGAATTGAAGGAAGACTGCAGACTGGAAGATTCACAAACAACAATGGAGAGACTATTTACACGTGTGATGTAATGGTAGATACATTGCAGTTCTTAGACCCGAAAAAGTCTGAAGAGCAGAATGAAAATCAAGTGCCAAGAGAAATGACAAGCAGCGAAGGAGGATATCCATGGTAAGTGAAAAAGACGTTGTTAATCATCCAGAGCACTACGAAAGTGGTTCGTATGAATGTATTGATGAGATGTTGGAAGTGTTTGGTCCTGAAATCGTATCGCATTTCTGTTTGTGTAATGTTTGGAAATATCGTTACAGAGCAATTAACAAGAACGGAAAAGAAGATATGGAAAAGTCAGACTGGTACATGTGTAAGTACATTGATCTAAAGAAAAAGATGAATGAGTCTGAGCTTAGTTATTATGAAAATTAATTGGCAGTTAGTATTATTAGTTGTATTTGGAATATTGTATATTTGGGTATTTACAGCAATTTGTTGTGGTGCAGTATGGATTGTTTCAAATATTGTTAAAGGTTTATGTTTTATGTTTTCGTTGTATTAGTGGGGGTAGGCTATGAAACAAGTAGTATTGCATAATAAAATTGCAGATGATGCATTTGATTGTTTGAAAGAGTTGATTGACGTTATGACCTATGAAAGAGGTGGCATGCGTGAAGCAGCTCAGAAACAATTAGACTATATCAAACAAGAGTTCTCGAAACTTGAAAGAGAGAACTGTGGATTGAGACAAACTAACTTCAATCTGCATAAAAAGCTTGATAGCAAGTATTCTGCAGATGTTCCTTGGTGTCGTATGTCTGAAATTCAAAAGGGACAACATGATTGAGGTATCCAAGACTGTGGCGCAGTTCATCGGTGATTTTAAATCATTGGATTACTGTTGCCACAGAATCATTGAATTGAATCAGGAGTTGGAAGTATTGAATCATAAGTTGTTAGGATTGAGTCATGAGTCTGAGAACTTATCAAAAGAACAGATGAAGTCCAATCTTCCAATGCCAACATATCAAAGAACATTCACATCCAAGTTGGCTTTGCTTGGAACGATTGAAGAATGTGAGAAAGAAATCATCTATTATCAGAAAAGAATCAACGAGTGCAAACCATTTGAATTATTAGGGCATACTGATATGAATATCATGTATGATTTATACTTCTTTAGAATGTCACAGTATGATGTGGCAGACAAATATGGATTCAGTCGCAGTGGTTTGATGAAGCACATTCACGCAGTTATCAAGAGCATTATTTGAAAGAGTCTACATTGTCTACCACTTTTCCGTGGTATATTAGTACCGTAAAAGATTCGAAAAAGCCAAGCAACGAATCTTTTGCACATTGAAAGCACGCACATGTGCTTTTTTTTATTTGGCACAGGCAGTCAGAGAAGCTCTCCTTGCTGACAAAAGTTTATATGAACATGCAAACGTCTGACTGTCTTTGCGAGGTGGAATCATGGCAAAAATGAAAAGACGTATGGATGAGAGTGATATAGCTTTTGCAGTCGAGTGCATCAGTAGCGGTGACAAGCATAGATTCTACAACTCTAATCGTTGGAAGAAGACAAGAGCACTGGTCAGGTCCATTGATCATAACGAATGTCAGAGATGTAAAGAAGTGTATCATCGTATTCGTAAAGCGAACATGGTGCATCATGTCAATCATCTTGAAGACAGACCAGACATTGGTCTAGAGATATGGTTAGAGGATGGGACAAGGAACCTTGTCAGTCTATGTAACTCTTGTCACGATGAGGTTCATCCTGAAAAGCAAGTGAAGTTCCGTAAGCATATTGAAGAACTAAAGCGTAAGAAAGAAACGAATGATGAATTATGGTGATACCCCCCCATCGAAAAAATCGGACCTAAATTTCCATAATGGGAGAACGGTAGTGGGGACTTCACATTTCATCTTTTTTCGCGCATATGAGAAAAAATGGGAGGAGGTGCAGCCATGGCAAAACCAGGAAGAGATACGATCATAAAAAGAATTAAACGAGATTTATTGGACCAATTAAAACAAAAAGATTTACAGGGACAGCATTATCAGAGTTTAGTTGATGATTACATTTACATGGCCAAACAAGTTTATGTCTATCAAGACGATATAGATAAACGTGGTTCGATTGTAGAATACCCAAACTCTTCAGGAAAAGTAGTTACAAAGAAAAATGAATCGTGTGACTTATTACTTAAGACAAATCAGCAGATGCTAAAATTGCTAGATTACTTAGGAATCAAGCCAAGCGAGAACATCACGGCAGGCGACGATTATGAGTTGTAATCTGCCTTTTTTTGTGCGCAGTTATTTCAAATTAATGGATGAGCATCCGGAACATTTTTGCAAATGGCAATTCAAGCTCAGAGACAACATCATCCTTCCAGCATTCGAATTTGAGGAGCTTACAGTATATGAAGAAAGAGCTAAAAAATACTTTGGGTTATCCAAATATTTAGGCCTTAAATTATTTGAATGGGAAGAGTTCGTGCTCGGATTACATTTATGTGTATACCGTGCAGACGGACTGCCAAGATGGTCCGATCTAGTGTGTTTGATTGGTCGTGGAGCAGGAAAAGATGGCGTAATCAGTATTGAATCAATGGCACTTGCAAGCCCGTACAACCCTGTATCAAGGTACAATGTAGATATTTGTGCCAATAACGAAGACCAGGCAACTCGACCCGTAAAAGACCTATATGATGCCTTTGAAAATAAAAAGAATGTGCTTTCTAAATTCTATAAATGGACAAAAGAATCAGTAACAGGTTTGAAGCAAAATTCTGTAATCCATGGGCATACAAACAATGCCAAAGGAAAAGATGGTCTGCGAAGCGGTGTGGTAATTTTCAACGAGTATCACGCTTATGAGAATTACGAGAATATCAACGTATTTACTACCGGTTTAGGTAAAGTTGAAGAACCAAGAAGGTCCATATTTACCACAAATGGTGATGTAGTAGATGGCCCACTGGATGAGCTTTTAAAGGATTGCTACGACATATTGAACGGTGACTCTCCCGATAACGGGATGTTGCCGTTTTTGTGTTGCTTAGATTCCAAAGAGGAAGTGGATGATGAAGTGAATTGGCATAAAGCCAATCCTTCACTGATGTATCGACCTTCTTTAATGGATGAAATCAGAAAAGAATATGTCGAATGGAAAAAGAATCCTGCAAGACTTCCGGCTTTCATGACGAAAAGAATGAATATTCGTGAGACAAGTTCTTTGATCACAGTAACATCTTGGGAAAATATCAAAGCCACAAACAAAGAAATCCCCAATTTAACAGGCTATGAATGCATTGTCGGTATAGACTTTGCGACAACAAATGACTGGATTGGTGTGGATGCACACTTCAAATGCGATGATAATCGGTATGATATCAACCATGCATGGGCGTGCAAACAGTCGTATGACTTCCCTCGACTAAAACCCCCTTTAGGCGAGTGGGAGTTAAACGGACATATATCCATCATTGATGAACCTGAGATCGATCCAAGAATCATCATGGAATACATTTCAACTTTGCAGAAAAAGTATTATGTAAAAGCCGTCGCGCTGGATAACTATCGTTTCGCCTTAATGCGTGAATATTTAGAAGTGATTGGATTCTCAATTGAAAACAAGAACATTATTCTAGTTCGACCAAGCGATATTATGAAAGTCTATCCAATCATAGACAGATGTTTCACGAATCAGTATTTCCACTGGGGCGATAATCCATGTCTAAGGTGGGCCACGAATAACGTTAAGCTTGTTCGAGCTAAAAAGTCTGTACTTTCAGCAACCGGAGAAGCGGATACAGGCAACTTCATGTTCGGAAAGATTGAGCGTTGTACAAGGAAAACCGATCCTTTTATGGCATTGGTTGCAGCTATGTGTGGAGAGTCTAGGCTTTCAAATATGGTTGCTCCAGGGAATAGAAGAAAGCGTGTAAGAGTACATGTGTATTGATTTAGGAGGTGAGTAAATGGCATGGGATATATTTAAATTTTTAATCGGAAAAAATACGTCTTCTAAATCAGACATTAAGCCAGTTAGCTATGAATTGATATCTGAATATTATATTCGTGAATTGGCATTTAGTATGATGGTGAATCGTGTAGCATCTGCTATATCGAAATGCGAAATCATGACGTATGAGAATGGGAAGAAGAAAAAAAGTGATGAATGGTATAGGTGGAATGTCCAACCTAACCAAAATCAAAACGCAACGCAGTTTTGGAACAAGCTTATTAATCGTTTATATAACGACAATCAAGCAATCATTGTTCCGATCAACGATGAGTTATATGTGGCCGATAGTTTTTTCTATGATGAAACAGGCGCATTTTATGAACACTCGTTTAAAAGCGTAGTGATCAATGGCTTTAGTTTAGACAAGAGCTTCAGAATGTCTGAAGTTTTTTATTTTAAATTGAATGACAAGCGTATCAAAAGCCTAGTGGATGGAATCAATACATTCTACGGAAAATTAATTAACGCAGCATATGCGAACTACAATGCTTCGCACGGCAACAAAGGTTTGTTATATATTGACCAATTTGCGGAAGGCGCAGATGATTTTGAAGAAACATTGAACGAAATGTTGAATGAAGATTTAAAAACTTTCTTATCGTCACCAAATGCAGTGCTTCCATTGTTACGTGGATATGAGTATAAAGATATTACACAGACAAAATCCGGAGGAGATACAAGAGACATACGCAAGCTGTATGACGATGTCATTGAAATGACGGCCATGGCTTTCGGAATCTCGAAACAGTTGGCCGTTGGAGAAGTGGCCGACACATCAAAAGCGGTCGATGATTTACTTACGTTTGTCATTGATCCATTAGTTGAACTCATTTCTGATGAGTTGAACCGAAAACTTTATTCAAAAGCGAAGTATCTGAAAGGATGCTTTGTTCGATTCAATACAAGTTTAATCAAGCACGTGGATTTATTTGATGTATCTGCAGCTGTAGACAAATTAGTATCTAGCGGTTGCTTCTGTATCGACGATATCCGTGTAGCGCTAGGCCAGGAGCCACTTGATGAGGAGTGGAGTAAACAATACTTCATGACAAAGAACTATGCGACAATCGACGAGCTTTTGAAATCTATGAAAGGAGGAAATGACAATGCCAAAGATTAGAATGATGAAGATGAGAATGCAACTTAATCCGGAAATGAAGAATGAAGCGGATCTAGAATTGTATGACGATATCGGCGAAGAGTATGACTGGTGGACAGGAAAAACAAGTGGAATCAGTGCAGAATCCATTACTCAGTTCTTAAGAGAAAACCAGGGTGTTGACACAATCAATGTGCATATCAATTCAAACGGAGGATTTGTATTCGAAGGAATCACAATTCACAACGTTTTAAAAGGTTCAGGGAAAACAATCAATGTTATCATTGATGGATTGGCTGCATCAATTGCCAGTGTAATCGCAATGGCAGGAGACACAGTTAAGATGTATCCTACATCACAAATGATGATCCATAACTGTTGGACTTACTGTCAAGGAAATGCAAATGAACTCAGAAAAATTGCAGATCAGATGGATGGAATCATGGAATCTTCAAAAATCGCTTATCTAAGTAAAGCTAAAGAAAAGCTACCAAAAGAAACATTAGATGAGTTATTGGACGAAGAAACATATTTAACGGCTCAAATGTGTTACGACTATGGTTTATGCGATGAAATTATCGGAGTTGACCCAAAACAGAAAGCACAGAAAACCGAGCCACAAGCTAAGCTAGATAACCAACCGAATATGCCACCAGCGCAGAAAACAAACGGTTGGTTTTTTTAATGGACAAAAGGAGGAAAAATTATGCCATTAGCAATTAAAGAAAAAAAGGAAGAAATTTTAAACAAGATGTTACAGGCAATGCGCGACCAGAATGTTGATTCTTTTAAAGACGCAATGGTTGAATTGTCAGAAAATGTAGAATCTCAAGTGCTTCAGAAAGCAGCAGAATTAGCACAGGTTTCTGATCGTGAGATTTTAGCATCTCGCGGAGTGCGTCAATTAACTTCTGTAGAAAGTAAATTTTTTGAAGCATTGGCTACTGCAATGCGTTCAGATAATCCAAAACAAGCAATCACAAATCTTGATGTTGTAATGCCAGAAACAGAAATCAATGCGATTTTTGAAGATTTGCAGACAAACCACGAATTGTTAGCAGAGTTGGATATTCAAAATACACAAGGATTAATCAAGTACTTAATCAATAAGAACCCATCTCAAAAAGCTACATGGGGTAAATTAACAGATAAAATTAAAGAAGAAATGAGCTCTTCTTTTGAAGAATTAGATATGTCTTTATTGAAATTATCTGCATTTATTCCTGTATCTAAAGCAATGTTAGATTTAGGACCAGTATGGTTGGAAAGCTATATTCGTACAGTATTGTCTGAATGCATGGCATGCGGTTTAGAAGATGCAGTCGTTAATAACTTAAAATCTGATAGTGGATGTTTAGGAATGATGATTGACTTCTCTAAAGCCGGATCAGTCGCAACTGGTGTAACTACTTATACTGCACAGACTGCAATCGAAGTAACTGATTTAGAACCAACTACTTATGGTAGCGTATTGGCTAAATTGGCATTATCTGAAAATGAAAAACCACGTACAGTAAGCAATGTAATTATGATTGTTAACCCTAACGACTACTTCAATAAAGTATTCCCTGCAACTACAGTTCGTGGAGCAGACGGAACTTATAGAAACGATGTTTTGCCTTATCCCACTAAAGTAATTCAATCAATCGCAGTTCCTGAAGGAAAAGCAATTGTCGGCATGGGTAAATACTACTTCTTAGGAATCGGTATGGATTCAAAAGACGGAGTAATCAAATACGATGATTCTTGTCAATTCTTAGACGACAACCGAGTTTACTTATCTAAATTATACGCAAACGGTAAGCCAAAAGATAAACACTCATTCGTTGTGTTGGATATCACTAAGTTAAAGCCAGCTACAATTCATGTTACTCAAGTAACAGATACAGCAGCAGCTGCCTAGGTGTATAGATGCCAACGGATGAAATCATCAAAACTCTGATTGATGAATATAAAATCAGAGTGGATATGGCATGGTGTGACGAGGATACAACGAAAAAAATAGAGTTCTTTTTAAAGGACTCTATTGTTGATATTGCCAGGTTTACCGGTGATAACGATTTCGATTATTCTGTGCCGAGCACTCAGAAAGCATTAATGTTCACCCGTTGTCAGTATGCGCTTGAAAATATGCTAGATGATTTCTATAAGAATTATCAGAGTGAAATCAATGCATTACATACGAGAGCGAGGGTGAGTCGTTATGCTAGTAAAAAAGCAGAATCAAACACTCACGTTTAATAATGGAGCGATAAATGTCCTTGAAGTTGAGGACAGAGTTATTCGCTCAAATCGTATGGAAAATATTCATTATCATCAAGACGCTAAAAGTTTTTCTAGATTTTGGAAAGCTTATGCAGCAGGGGTTGAAATCCAAACAGTGATTTCAATCCCTTTTATTCATTCAATAAAACAGAATGATGTTGTTGAATTGACAGATTTTAGCAGTGGAGAAAAACAGATTTTTGAAATCAAGCAATTATCTGAACGTATGGACACTGCACCAAAATCGTATCAATTAACGTTAGTGAAAGGAGCAATCAAATATGTTGACCGTAGAACAGGTAATGTCTGATTTAGAAAAAGAAGGCTACCTAATCGCATATACGCATTTCAAACATGATGTTGAGCCTCCTTTTTTGATTATTCCTGGAGTAACTACAGAAAACGAATTCGCAGACAACCATGTATATGAAAGCGTGGAAGTGTTCTCACTTGAATTTTATTGTTGTGAAGACTTAAGGCAATCATGTGCAAAACTAGAGCAGATATTCGACAAGCTAGGGTACGCATGGGAAAAAGAATATCAAGTATGGATTGATGAAGAAAAAATGTTAGACACGAGGTATTCATTAGCATGAAAGTAGCAATCAATGAATTTTCAAATGCCGTGAATGACATTTTAAAAGAATACGCAGACGACGTTTACGAAGATGTGAAAGACATTGTCGATGACGTTACGGATGAAGCATTAGGCATATTGAAAGACGCAGCACCAGTTGGTAAAGGTAAGCACGCGGGCGAATATAAAAAAGCTTTAAAAAAGAAAAAAGTGAGCGAGACACTCACCAATAAAACAAATGTACTTTATGCGGAAGCTCCACATTATAGGCTTACGCATTTATTGGAGCATGGTCATGCCACTCGCAACTGCGGTCGTACAAAACCACAGGAGCATTTTGGCAAGGCCGATAAATTTATTAACGATGAATTACCTGAAAGGGTAGAAAGAAAAATAGGAGGAAAATAATGGGAGATAAAGAAAAAATTAGATACGGTCTACAGGATTTGCACGTTTTTTCTGTTGAATATGCAGACGGAACATATACGTTCGGCACGCCTGAAAGACTAGAAGGTACTGCAGCTTTAAAGATGGATCCAAACGTAAACGTAGAAAAAATCTATGCAGACAACCATGTATATTACATTTCTCGCGATGACAAAGGATACTCATCAGAACTTGAAATGTATTTGTTCCAGGATGACTTCTACACAAAATATATGGGTATGCGAAAATCCACTGAAGGAAACCTTGTTGAATCAGATTCTGATGAGCCAAAACCATTTGGTATGATCTTTAGAATCGAATCAGACAAGAACCCAACATATCACGTTGTATTCTTGAACGAAGTCACTAGCAAGCCTGGGTATGATTTGAAAACAGCAGAAGATAAGAGAACAGTGTATACGAGCAAATTATCTATTGATTCATTGCCATTGCTAGATGGTTCAGGAATCATTAAATCGGCAGTTCATAAAGGTGATAGCAACTACGACACGCTTCTAACAAAAGCGCCAACAGCACCAACTTTCACAGTAGCTGCCTAAGTTGAAAATAAGCAAGGAGAGTAAATATGTTTAAAGTAGTTACAATTGAAAATAAGAAAATTCCAATGAGATCAAGTGGAATGACAGGTCGTATTTACGCACGTGAATTCAAGAAAGACCTTTTAAGCACTATTTATAGTTTAGATAAATTGAAAAATGGTGAGCAAGTTGACGGAGAAGTCATCAATGAACTTGCCTGGGTGTTAGCAAAGACGGCCAATCCAAAGATTAAAGATTTTGAGGATTGGTTAGATGGCTTTGAAACACCTTTTTCTATTATGAAAGCTATGCCACAAATTACTGACTTGTTATTTGATAGCTCGTCAGGAATTGTGAAAGGAAAAAAAAAGAATCAAGTGAAGAAAGTGCAACATTCTACGAATTAGTAATTGCAGCACTTAAAGTAGGCCTAACCATCCATGATATTGATCATATGGATATAGGTGAAGTATTAGATATTGTAATTACATATTTAAATACCGTAAATGAAGAAGCGGTAGATTCAAGAGACGCAACACAGGAAGACATCGACAAATTTTGGGGTTGATGCCTTCCTTATTTTTTAGGAAGGAGGCAAAAAATGGCAAGCAAAAATTTAAAAGGTTTAACGCTGCAGATTGGCGGAGATACTACAGAGTTATCCAAAGCATTAAAAAAGCCGGATAAAGATATCAGTGATTTACAATCAAAGTTAAAATCTGTGAACCAGATGTTAAAGTTTGATCCTTCCAACACTGAGCTTTTAGCTCAAAAACAAAGATTGTTGAAGGAGCAGATTACTGCTACGGAAGATAAATTAAAATTGCTGAAAGAAACACAGAAACAATTTGTTACTGAAGGTGGAAATGTAGATTCTAAGCAATATATTGCTTTAGAGCAAGAGATTCAAAAAGCAGAAAGCGCATTAAAGCGTTTGAATTCTGAAACGTCAAACGTAAGTGCGAATATGCAGGCTTTTGGTGAAAAAGCAAAGCAAGTAGGTGACAAATTCACTTCTGTTGGTAAAGAAGTAAGCAAAGCATCTGCAGTTGCAGTGGGTGCAGGCGTTGCGTCGTATAAAGCATGGTCAGAAGTAGATGATGCATTAGATTCAGTTGCAGCCGGTACCGGAGCAACCGGAAAAGAATTGGAAAGCCTTCAACAGACTGCAAAGGATGTATATACATCAATGCCTGTTGATATCAAAGCTACAGGGCAAGCCGTGGCGGATATCAATACACGTTTAGGCTTACAAGGAGATGCATTGGAAGAAGCTACACGTCAGTTTATGAAGTACTCTGAAGTGAATAGTAGTGATGTTTCTACATCGATAGAAACTGTAGCTAAAGCTATGAACGATGCGAATATTCCTACTTCAGAGTTAAACAGTGTTCTAGATGAGCTAACATCAGCTAGTCAAGCAAGTGGATTAACAGTTGACACATTGGCAGAAGCATTGTCACAAAACGGTGTGCAAATGCGAGCTTTAGGATTCAACACGCAAGAAACAATTGCATTACTAGCAACTATGGAGAAAAACGGTGTCAATTCATCTGTAGTTCTTACAGGTATGAAAAAGGCAATGGCAAATTATGCCAATGCAGGAAAAGACGCCAATGTTGAACTAGGTAATCTATTCCAAGGTATCCAGGATGGAACAGTCAGTGCTTCAGATGCTATGGATGTATTTGGAACAAAAGCCGGAGCTTCTTTATATCAATATATTCAGGAAGGTAAGTTAAATTACCAGGATTTATTAAAAGTATTGCAAGACAGCAATGGGCAGTTGGACGCATCATATGAAGCAATGCTAGACCCAATGGACCAGGCTAAAGTTGCAATGAACAATTTAAAGCAAGTTGGTGCCGATTTATTTGACCAAATCCAAGCTACATTAGCTCCGATGATTCAAGCCCTTGCCGAAAACTTGCAAAGGTTCAGTCAATGGTTTAGCACGTTAGACCCAAATGTTCAACAGTTTATCGTTATTGTAGGTTTAGTCGTTGCTGCTTTAGGTCCGGTGCTCATATTCATTGGCCAAATATGTACTGGAGTAGGTAAGATTATTGAAATTGTTGGATTCCTAGGCGAGTTCTTAGCTCCTGTATTTAGCGCAATCGGTTCAGGATTAAGTGCACTGTGGGGACTTATTCTAGCTAATCCAGTTATAGCTATAGTTGTCGGAATCATTGCAGCAATTGCGTTGTTGTGGACTAAATGCGAATGGTTCAGAAATGGTGTTACAAATCTGATCAACAATATTCGTGATGGTTTCAAAAACGGATGGAACAAAATCAAGAACATATGGACTAACGCAATTGATGGAATCAAAAACAAATTCAGTTCAATGATTAAAGAAGCCAAAGAATGGGGTAGTGATTTTATTGAAGGTTTCAAACAAGGTATCTTAGGCAGAATCAAAAGTCTGTTCTCTGCAATCACGAGCATTCCTAAGAAGATTCGTAGATTATTGCACTTTAGTAGGCCGGATGAAGGACCATTACGTGATTATGAAACGTGGATGCCGGATATGATGGATGGTTTATCAAAAGGTATTCGAGAAAATTCATATAAGGTCGAAGATGAAATGAAGAGTTTGGCATCAAAAATGAATGTGAATGCATATTCTAAAGCAAGTGTTGCTCAAACATTAAGTGCTAACAGTTCTACAGTGATTCATTTGAATGTTGTTTCTGAGCTTGATGGAAGACAAGTGAGCAAGGTAGTGTCGCAAAGTATTACACGTTCGGCCAATTCAAGATTGGCATTTAAGGGGGCATAACATGAAATTAAAAAAGTTATTTCACTTCACATTAGATGATGTTCCTAGTTACGTATATGAAATCGCCATAGCCGAAAGACCGGATATTCCTTCTCCTGAAAAAGACTATTACACTCCAGGTGATATCACTGGAGTGAATGGTAAATATTATGAAGATTTAGGAACCTTCAGAAACGTTGAAATTAAACTAGAATGTTCTTTTATCAGTCATGATCCAAACAAATGGGCAGAAAAATGGAGAGAAATTAAAAACTGGATTCTAGGTGAAAAACATAAAATTATTCGCTTTTCAGATGATGAGGGCTTTTATAGAAAAATCGCAAAGATTTCTTTAAGCTCATCTGAACGCAAGGCATTACGTGCCGGTGTATTTACAATCACATTAGAAGCAGAACCGTTCGAGTATTTAAACGAAGGATTGACTGAAATCAATCATAAACATATTAAAGAAAATCGATATTATGAATGTTGTCCTACGTTTATTTTAAACAGTACGGACATGCAGACTTTGACAGTGAACGGAAGAGAATTCAAAGTTGACTGCAAAGGTAAGACCATTGTCAATACTGAATTGAAAATAGCGTATAGTGATAACTCGCTTGTTAATACAGTAGGTGATTTTGAAGACTTATGGTTTGAAAACGGAAAATGTGAAGTCAAAAGTACTTGTCCATGCCTTGTGCAGCCGAATTGGAGGTGTGTATAAATGATTCAAATTTATCATGCATCTCAAACGGATTTTACAGTGAACGGAATTGAAGTGCATCCATCTGAATGTCTATTTGAAGCTACGATTAATGGAACATGGGAATTGTCTATGACAGTTCCTTATTCCGATGATCATTGGAAAGATATAGAAGATAATGGAGTTGTGAGAGTAAGAACTCCTTACGGAGCACAGCTATTCCGCATTTATTCAAAAGATAAAAACAAATTTGAAGTGTCAGTCAATGCATACCCAATATTTATGGATGCAAAGAATGACACTTTTATTTATGATAAACGTCCTACCAACTGCGATGGCCAAACGGCATTAAGTACATTGTTGAATGGTACAAAGTATAATGGCCATTCCAATATTGGAGTTAAGTCTACTGCATACTGGATAAGAAAGAATGTACTTGAGTGCATCGGTTCAGACGATGACAACTCATTCTTGAGCAGATGGGGTGGTGAAGTCAGATATGACAACTATGACATTTATATTTACGACCGTATCGGTGCTGATAATGGAATGCGTGTAGAATTCGGATTCAATATGAATGAAGTAGAAGAAAAGATTGACTTCAGTAGCACAGTAACGCGTATCAGACCGGTTGCATACAATGGATATCAACTACCAGAAGGTGAGTTTGTAGATAGTCCGTTACGTAATAAATACCCTAAAGACTTTATTTCAGAAATCACATATGACTACATCAAGTTAGCTAGTGATGTAAGTGGCGAACCTCAAGATGGTGATGTTGTATGTGATTCAATCGATTCATTGTGTGATGAATTGAGAAAAGCTGCTAAAAAAGAGTACGAGCAAAATCAAATCGATAGGCCTTCCATTGAATACAATGTATCTGTTTTTGATTTATCCAGATCAGATAAGTATGCAGAGCTTAAATCCTTATTGAAACTAAACTTAGGTGATACTGTCAAAGTCAGAAATAGACGTTTAGGAATCGATACAATGGCTCGTGTTAAGTCTATTAAATATGATTGTATCAGTCAGAGAATGGATGCGTTGACGATTGGAGATGTGGTTCCGTCTTTCTTCGATAAGCAGGCCGACATTCAAAGAAGTGTTGAAAAAGCTATTGATATTAAAGATTCGTCTGTTCATGCGGAGATGATAAAAGGAATCGTCAATATGATGAACACGCAGATGAAAGCTCAAAAAGACAATGCGACAAGGTCAGACGTTCGTGCGATTCTGTTCGAAGACACTGATCCTAATTCAGATATGTATGGAGCGTTGTCGTTAGGCACACAAGGAATTCAAATTGCACATACTGTTGATGAAAAAGGAAATTGGCAATGGTGTACTACAATCAATTACAATTCAATTATTGCAGACTATATTTTGACAGGCGTTTTATCTGATAAGAACGGTAAATTCCATTTAAATATGGATACTGGTGAACTGATAATGAACGATGGTACATTTAAAGGAGTTCTAAATACTGTCAAGGATATAAACGTTGGTGCCGAAATAAACATGCAGCCACGTGCCGAAGGAGTTGCTCAAGGTTCTGTGTGGGCAGATATCAAAGCTATTGACTCTAATGGAACTACACTTCCTGAAAGAGTTGCGTTCCGTTCTGTAAAGTCTAATGGTAGCTACGTAGCTCACAGTATTAAATTAATTTGTGGCGATGCGAGTGTATCCGTGGATAGTGACGGTTCAGTCAGTATGTTGAACGGCAGTAATAAAGTTAAAGTTTCAAAAGACGGAGTCGATATTATCACTGATAATAATGAGATTTCGTTAAGTAAAACATCGAGCACGATAAAGATTAACGGTAAAACCGGATTAACAGGTACATATACTGTTACAAAGTCGGTAACCACTAGATCAGGAATCGTGACAGGGGTTGAGTAATATGGCTCAACCCTTTTCTGTATTCGTTAATACGTACAATGGCACAAGTCATGATGTAGACGGCTCTTATGGTGCCCAGTGTTGGGATGGATATGCATTCTATATGCAATGGCTAGGCTATCCATATGCACACTGTACTGCGAGTGGAGGTGCTAAAGACATTTGGGATTTACGTGCTTCTAACGGAATGTTAAATTCATGTAATGTCGTGAGTTCCCCTCAAAATGGAGATATCGCAGTTTGGGGATCAAACATGGGTGGTGGATATGGTCACGTAGCCATGTACTACAATGGCAAATATTTTGGTCAGAACCAAGGAAGTAGTGGAGGCTCATATGGAGGGCCATTTAATTTATTATCAATTGGGACTGCTCCATTAGGTTGGTTTAGACCTAAATGTTATGCCGGTGGTTCTGAAGTTGTTAAAAAGAAATTACAACTTACATTAGTAAATGGAATAGTAGTTGGAACAAACTACGTTTAGATAGGAGATATGCAATGGAATTATTTAGAAATGGTTTAAAGTTATCTGTTACAAAAGGATTGGATGAATCGCAAGGTTCTGCCAACGTTCCAGTAACACTTGCGCACGATTCAAGCGATGAATATGCAGATTACACAGAACAGATTCATATGAAGTATTCTGCCAACGGAAAAGTTTACAAAGAGATTCTTCCGTACGGTAATAATGTATATACAATTCACAGTAAAGCAATGGCCAACGTTGGATCATTGGAATTGGCAGTGCATTTAATTAAAGGAACGACCGAGCTAGTTACAAACCAGGTTACACTTGAAGTTAAAGAAGCACCAAATGCAGTTAGTATGGTTGATCCTGGTGAACACAACTGGCAACAGTTAGTTGACCAATACATGGAAAGTAAATTGAGCAATTACACAACTGAAAATAAAGTTCGTGAGATTCTAGATGCAATGTATCCAGTAGGTTCAGTTTATATCACGGCTGATAAAAACAACCCTGGTAACTTCATAGGAGGGACTTGGGAGCAGTTCGGACAAGGTCGTACTTTGATTGGTGAAGGTACTGGAAACGATGGTAGTACAAGTATGTCCTTTACGGCTTCAAAAACTTATGGGGAGTATCAACATACATTAACGATTAGTGAAATGCCGAGACACGACCACGCGGTCATAACAGGTACGCATCAAACGTCAACTCCTGAAAAGTACGGATTCTATCCTTTAAGAATTTCTGATACGATTGATGATTCAAGATTTGCGTATACACGAGATAAAGGAAGCTCGAGCCCTCATAATAATATTCAACCAAGCATAGTGGTTTTCTTTTGGGAACGAACTGCATAAGTATGTCATTTACTTCTTTAAAAGAAGGATGAGAGTATACTCACGTATTAAAAGAACCTGAGATGCCTAAGCATAATCATCCTGTAAATTTAATGGTCAAAGGCTATGGAGGATGGCCTGAGAAAGTTGCTAGCACTGTTGGAGTAATGATTGATAATAGTACTAAAAACTACGTAAATCAGAATGAGAAAGTTAATGCAACAGATGTGACTGCGTTTGTACGCGATGGACTGACCGGGGGAAGTCAACCTCACAATAATTGCCAGCCTTATATTGTTACGTATTTTTGGAAAAGAACTATTTAACCCTTTTCCAAAATGTAACAGTAATATATGGTTGAACATTGTTGTGAGCATATCCTGTGCCAGTTTTGCCAGTTAAGCTTGTCCATTGGTTAGATTTAAATAAATGATCATTTCCTGTATTTGGTGCAGTATTCCATACAAAAGGTGAATCTTTTGATGTCGTTCCATCAGGGAAAGCATGATCATGTGGAGCTAATTCATTAATATTTAATTTGTGAGCATATTCCCCTCCTGTACTTAAGGAAGTAAAAGACATACTTTGACTCATGATTATATGTATGTCCTTTGCTACTAATTCTCAAGGTGGTGAGTACAAACACAAGCTGGATATTCCGGAAATGCCCGCTCATGCGCATAGGTCCCCGACGCAACGAGATGACAATGCTACATTTGAATCCTATGATTGGGGCGACTATATGAATCTTATAAAAGAAAGAGCTGAGAAAGGGAAAAAATACTGGTGGTCTATTACAGACTACCAAGGCGAAAATAAAGCACATAATAACATCCAACCATTTATCACAGTCACCTTTTGGAAGAGGGCTAGTTAATTCTTTTCCAAAAAAACGTAACTATATACGGTTGAACATTGTTGTGATGCGCATCGCCTCCTAACGAACCTGCTTGCACAAACGCAGATACCTTTGTAGCATTAACTTTTTGTTCTGGAATAACATAGTTTGTAGTAGTGTAGTCTATCATTACTCCATATTTGTTTACTATTTGTTCTTCCCAATTAGAACTCCCTTTGGCCATCAAAGATATATCATGATTATGATTTGGCATTTCTGATTGAGTCAATTTATGTTTATATTCTCCACCAATTGAATTTGGTGTAAAAGACATACATGTAGATTTAATTAAAAGTATGTCTTTTACAACTGAAAAAATAGGAGGAAGTTATACTCATAAACTAAAAAAAGAGGAACAATATTTGTATCATGATGTTGGAACGGGAGCCAATATTGGAGCTTGGGTTGGTTTTGCTTGGAACAATCCAAACATAGATGCAAATATTATTAGACCAACATGGAGTCCGTCGTCGTTTTCGCTAGTGCAACCTTATACAGTCGTATATTTTTGGATACGTACTAAATAGTGTGTATGTATGTCATTTACTTCCTTAAGTACAGGGGGAGAATATGAACATAAATTAGTTGTTTCGGAAATGCCTAAGCACGGACATGGACTATCTTTATTTTTGGATGGTCAATCGCAAAATAACAGCAATGATGCAGTTAGCGCTGAGTGGTCGAAAAAATATATAAGGCATGATAATCCAATATATGAAACAGGTGGAGATAAACCTCATAACAACATTCAACCATATACAACAGTGTCATTTTGGAAAAGAATTAGTTAGTTCTCTTCCAAAAGAAAGTGACAATAAAAGGCTGTATAACATTTAATGGTTCATTCTTTCCATCTGTCGTTAAACGCCAACCATATTGGTATACAGAGCCGTCTCCTACAACCCTATTTTCAGAATATGGTTTTATACCAAATTCACCTTCAGGGATTTTTCCTAGAACTTCGCCGTAAACGCCAATGTTATCCCAATCATAGTGATTCATCGGTACAATAGCCGGAATTTTTCCTAACATGTAATTTGGAATATTATCTTTAGTAATCTTTTTACAATAAGTACCGTCTGTTTTGTTGGCAGTAAAAGACATACATTTACTTGTAATAATCGCAAAGAAGTTCAACGCACTTTCTTTTCAATTCCATTTGTGGATGTACGTATATATTCATAGTTATTGACACGTTTGAGTGGCCAAGTAATTCGCTCAAGCTTTTGTAGTCGCATCCACATTCAATGCACCTTGTCGCAAATGTATGTCTGAGCGCATGGAATTTACGATGTGGTAGTTCAAGTTCTTTTAGAACTCTATTGTAGTAAAGCCTATATTTGTTAGGCTCTATCGGTTTATCTCGATTAGTTAATATGTAATTATCTTCTTCACCTTGAAGTAGTATCGCATAATGCATAATCCATGTGTTCAGTGGAATCATGCGTGTGCTCGATCTCGATTTAGGCGGTGTCACATATAAGTGACTACCGTCTTCTTTTGTATATGTTCGTATCATAGTTTTATCTATTTTTAATAATTTACTTTGGACATTGATATCACTCCACTTAAGAGCGCACAGTTCTCCGATTCGGATACCAGTGTGAATGCATAAAAGAATGCCAAAGTTTTTATAGTTAATCTCAGACTGGAGGTGATTAATCAATGTTATTTGATTCTCTTTATCAAATATTTCGACCGCCTTAGACGGATGATACGGTAATTGTATTTCGACTTTAAACGGAAGTGTAAATTTTAATAATTGAATTATGTCCTTCGCATATTTAAATGATATGCCACCTTTTCCATCTTTACGGCCACATTCAATTTTTTGAAGAATCATCTCCTGAAGAATGTCGTTATTCAATTCTTCAATTTGATAATCGCCTAAGTCAGGCATTATGTGATTCATAATCACATTACAATAATTTGTATACGTGCTGTATTTTAGATAGATTTTCTTTTCTTTCAACCAAGATGTTAATTTGTCAGAATATAGCATTTTTATTTACCTCGCTTTTTTCATATTAAATTTTGAGGGTTTTACACATTAAACACAAATTAAACAAACGATATACAACTGCGCCATATATTTGATGCAGTTTTTTTATTTTAAGAGGAGAAAAAAATATGAAAGTATTTACTAGTTACTACAACAACGTATGTGGTGCAATCATCGCATTACTCACACTTATTTTCGGTGAACACTGGTTCTTGTTCGCCGTTTTTTTATTATTAAACGTAATCGATTGGATTACAGGATGGATGAAGTCAAACATCAACCATAAGACTAATAGCAGCAAAGGATGGACTGGGGTTCTTAAAAAACTAGGATACTGGTTGATGATTGTATTCGCTTTTGCAATTTCGGCTTGGTTTATCGAAATCGGCAAAACAATCGGAGTTGATCTAACACTAACAACTCTATTAGGATGGTTCGTCTTAGCTTCCTTGACTGTTAATGAAGCAAGATCAATCATCGAAAACTTTGTTGAAGCCGGCTATGACGTACCGAAAATTCTAATCAAAGGATTAGAAGTGGCTGATAAGAAAATCAATCAGGAAGAGATTTAATCATGAACTACTTCACAAAAGATGATTTTCAAAATGAATGGCTAGGCAAATCGTCTAGCCTAGGTGGCTACTACAATCAGTGCGTTACTCTTTTTAAAGAGTTCTTGAAGAAAGCCGGATATCCTAACCCAGGAAGAGCGATTGGTGGCTCTGGAGGTGCTCGAGAAATTTGGCATCGAAGAGAAGCACTTGGATATGGTGATTATTTTAATTTCGAACAAATTGGCCATCCTGGTGATTGGTTCGTGTGGGATTCGGTATATGGTTGGTACAACGGAGTTTATTATGGCCACGTTGCAATGTTGATTAAAGACAACGGCAATGGAACAGGACAATTCTTAGGCATGAACCAAGGAACAAACTTATCTCCTGCAAACATTCAAACATTATCCTATAACGGTTCTTGCGGAGTGTTGCACTTCAAAGGATATAGTCATCCAACATCTAGCAGTGCAATTACTGTGTACAATCCATCTAATTTAGTTAGTGAGCATGCAATGGCCATACTTACTGTTGACAGTGTAGCAATTCGAGAAGGCTCTCCAACCGGTAAAGTATTGAAGCGAGTGAACTCCGGATATAAATTTGAATACTATTATAAAGTAGTAGCGAATGGGCATCGTTATGTAGTCAGTAAAGATAAAAATCAATTCATGGCCATTTCAAATTCTGAAGTTCACGGAAAAGATTTGTGGGCCACTTTCTCTGTGGTCGAAGAGAAAAAAGAAGAAGTAAAAGTTCCTGATCCAGTCGAAACTAAGCCAAATTACACAAAAAATGTAAAAGGGTATGGAATCGACATCTCTGAGCACAACAAAAATATTGACGTATCAAAATATGATTTTGTGATTATTCGTGCAGCTTACGGAGAACACACCGACAGTCAGTTTGCAGAAAATGTACAGAAATGCGTTAACGCAAATGTTCCTTTTGGCGTTTACCTATATGACTATGCATTGAACGATGAACAGGCAAAAGCAGAAGCTAATTACATTTTAGATTTATTAAAGAATATTGATGTTAAATTAGGCGTGTGGTTCGACATGGAAGATGCCGACCACTATAAACAAAAGAATGGAATCCTAACAAAAGACAGATGTACTCGCTCATGCAAAATCTTCTGTGATATTCTAAAAGAAAAAGGATATTACACCGGTGTATATACTTCTACATCATGGATTGGAACGTATGTAGATACAGACCATCCATTGTGGGTTGCAAACTGGGGAACGAATGACGGAGAGATTCAGTCTGATCAATCAGATAAAGCAGTTATGCACCAATACACATCGACTCCACTTGATAAGAATGTAATCTATCACGACGTGAGCTTCTATGCATCTAGTCCGGTAAAGGAAGAAGAAAAAGAGCCATCTGAAGATATTCCGAAACAAGATGATTCAACAGATAAAGAGCAAATCAACGTGAATGGCATCAATAAAATTATCGAGATGATCCTAAAAATCGTTGAAAAGATTTTCAAGTTGTTCAAATAACACAAAAGGGCTACACTGTAGCCCTTCTTTTTTTGTGCTTTAATCTAAATCGATTCCGTAGTAATTTCCGAATGAGCAGTTCTGATAAACTTCATCATCTTCATCCCAATCTTCACAGAAATATTCACCATACATTTTTACGTGTTTTCCATATCCAACTTCGATGGCAATATATCCATTGATTTTATGATTATCATCTGAACCAAATTCATCATGGATTTCTTTATCATTACTTGCACATTCGTATGATTCATTAACTTCAGTGTAGATTTCAGATGATGTATTTAATTCGCAGATTCTATCTTCAACGTCTGAAACTTTTCCAAAATATCCTTTAAATTTTCCAAAATCATCATAATCTTTTAATTCCTGGATGAACTGATTGAAGTATGTATCATCCTGATTCATCTTTTCAATACTGAACATATCCAATTCATTTAATGCATTCGCCTTATCGATGGTTTGGTTCATTGCATCTCTAATAACATCCGCCTGAGATACTCCTAAAGCTTTACATGCTTTTTTGAATTCATCAGCAAAATCATTTTTGAATCTAGCGGAAATAATTGTCATTTTTTCTTTGTTGTACTTATCTTGTGGTTTCATGTTATTCTCCTTTGTTTCTTAAATACATAGCATAAAGTAATTTAATTAATGCGCTTAATACCAAAAGTCTTCCTAAAAGTTCTAGCATAATTTTAAATGAATAAGTATAATATAGTTGAGGGAGGGAAGTTATAAGTACTTCCCAATAATCTGAACGATTACCCCAACGATTAACTCCAAAATTGCTTGAATAATTAGCGATGTCCAATCGATTTTGGAGCTTTTCTTTTTCTCATTCATCTCTTCACCTCCTTACATGTATATTATAGCATAAGGCTAGCATATATGCAAGCATTAAATGAATTATTTTTCTTTTTTATATAATATAGTAAGGAATTCAAACATTAAATATAAGCGCAGTTTCTGCGCTTTTTTTATTATCCAAAACACTGGCATATTTTTCGAGATTTATTGGCATAATTTTTGGCATAAATTTTTCTAAAAAATAAAATTTTATAGAGAAAATATAGAAAATAGAATATAAATGTGAGAATATAAGAGTGGCTAGAGACATATATATAATATAGAGAGAATTTTAATTTTTTTAGTTAAAAGTCTCTTTTTTTTCGTATATGAGTATATGAGAATAAAAAGAGAAGCTATTTTATGGTATGCCATCCAATATGATGGAGATTGGAAGAAAATTGGCAATGCGATAAAGGCACACGAAAACTATTCCATCATTTCATATCCGTATCCTTATTTTACAATTGTTGATGAAATGTATCCGGAGGCATTTAAACATTTAAGATATCCACCATGGATCATCTTTTATCAAGGTAATGTTTGTTTGTTGAAAGAAAAAGGTGTAGGTATAGTAGGAGCAAGAAACTGTTCAGTGCAGGCACTACAGAATACGGATACGATTGTACAAAGACTACAATCCAAGTATGTCATTGTATCTGGACTTGCCAAAGGTATTGATGCCAGAGCCCATTTGAACGCATCAAAAACAATTGGTGTTCTTGGTTGTGGAATCAATGTGATTTATCCAAAGGAAAATGCATTTTTATTTGAAAGGATGAAAAAAAGTGGATTAATCATTAGTGAATATCCCATGCATGTGAAGCCTTTGGCCTATCACTTTCCGTGGCGCAATCGCTTGATTGCTGCTTTAAGCAGCAACTTAGTTGTGATTGAGGCAACCTATAAAAGTGGAACAATGATTACGGTGAATGAATGTCTCGAATTGAGTGTGCCCATTTATTGTGTGCCTACTGCTTTTCAAGATGAAAAGTATCAAGGATGCAACTATTTAATCAGTAATGGAGCCAATATTTTGGTGGATCTAAAAGATGTTGATGATATCTGAGGATTGACAAATTGAAATTTTTAATGTTTTATATAGCGTGAATATGGGGGAAACAAATGAAAAAACATTTAGTTATTGTAGAGTCGCCTTCCAAATCGAAGACGATTGAAAAATATTTAGGAAAAGAATACAGAGTTGTTTCCAGCAAAGGCCATGTATGTGATTTGGCAACAAGCGGAAAAGAAGGTTTAGGAATTGATGTAGATCATGATTTCGAACCTAAATATAAAATTAGTAAAGAGAAAAAAGAAGTCGTAAAAGAATTAAAAGAGTATGCCTCTAAAGCACAAGATATCTATCTTGCGAGTGACCCGGACCGTGAAGGGGAAGCTATCGCATGGCATTTAGCACGTGTACTTGATTTAAATACAGAAGACAACAATCGTATTGTTTTCCATGAAATCACAAAGCCTGCAATTCTTGAAGCTATGAAAGAACCAAGAAAAATTGATATGGACCTTGTAAAATCACAAGAAACACGTCGTATGTTAGACCGAATTATTGGGTTTAAACTAAGTAAATTGCTTCAGAATAAAATCCAGTCTAAATCTGCAGGACGTGTGCAATCTGTGGCGTTGAAATTGATTGTTGATCGTGAAAATGAAATCAAGGCATTTAAACAAGAAGAGTATTGGACGATTCATGCACAATGTAAAAAACAGAATAAAGCATTTGAAGCGGATTTAGTGAAGGTTGAAGGTAAAAAGCCTAAAATCAAAAATGAAGAAGAAGCTAAGGCACTATTAGAAAGATGCAATGGAGAATATATTGTTTCATCAATTTCTAAAAAGCAGAAAAAGAAACAGCCTAAACTTCCATTCACAACATCTACTATGCAGCAGGAAGCCAGTACAAAATTAGGATTTGGTGCAAAGAAGACAATGAGTGTAGCTCAAAAAATGTATGAAGGTATTGATCTAGGCGGAAATATGGAAGGTTTGATCACGTATATGCGTTCGGACTCAACACGTTTATCTGATATTTTTGTTTCAGATGCCAAGAAATTCATCACAAATACATATGGTAAAGAATATGTTGGACATGTACATCAAAAGAATGGTAAAAATACGCAGGACGCACATGAAGCCATTCGACCAACAAACATTAATCGTACACCCGAATCCATCAAAGACCATTTAACGAATGATCAATATCGTTTGTATTCACTAATTTATGCGCGTACTTTGGCATCCTTAATGAAAGATGCCGTATATGATGTGACGAGTGTTAAAATCACAAACAACGATTTAGAATTTAGTGCAAGCGGACAAACTATGACTTTTGATGGTTACTACAAAGTCTATTCTAAATATGAAAAACAAAGTTATGCCTTACTTCCTAAGTTAGAAGAAAATGAAGTTTTAAAAAATGTAACTCCAACTTCAAAGCAGCACTTTACAGAACCACCAGCACGTTATACAGAAGCACGCTTGATTAAAGATCTTGAAGAAAAGTCAATTGGTCGTCCAAGTACATATGCGACAATTATTGATACTTTACAAAAACGTGGCTATGCCTCATTAGAAAAGGCAAGTGAAACTTCAAAGACAAAGGTATTTATTCCTAGTGAGCAGGGTATTTTGACAAATGAAAAACTACAACAGTATTTTTCAAGTGTCATCAACGTAGAATATACAGCGGATATGGAAAAAACTTTGGATGAAATTGCCGAAGGAAACGAGGACTCAGTATCTTACATGCATAAATTCTATGATAAATTTGCCCCACTTGTAGAAGATGCCTATGAAAAAATGCCAAAGAAGGAATTAGAACGTGTAGGACGTATTTGCCCTGAATGTGGTGGCGAGCTTGTTTATCGTAATGGTCGTTTTGGCAAGTTTATTTCTTGTATTAATTTTCCAACTTGTCGCTATACAGAAAATAACGAAGAAGAACTTCCAGAAGAGGCAAAAGAAGAAAAAATCTGTCCGAACTGCGGAGCTAAGATGGTAATTAAAAGAGGTCGTTATGGTCAGTTTTGGGCATGTTCAAATTATCCAGAATGTAAAACCATCGAATCTTTGAAAAAGAAGGCAAAACCTGAACCAACAGGTGAAATGTGTCCAGAGTGTGGTCATGAGCTTGTCAGAAGAAAATCACGTTTTGGGACAACTTTCATTGGTTGTTCAAATTATCCAAAATGCCACTATATTAAAAAAGAACCTAAGAAAACAGAGGAAGATAAATAATGGAACAAGTTACGGTTGTAGGAGCAGGACTTGCCGGTTGTGAAGCAACGTGGCAGCTCGTAAAAAGAAATATTCCGGTTCGATTGATAGAAATGCGTCCTAAAAAGGAAAGTCCAGCCTTTCATACAGATCGATTTGCGGAACTTGTATGTTCGAATTCACTTCGATCAAATGCGATGAATAATGCGGTAGGTATTTTAAAAGAAGAATTACGCCAAATGGATTCATTGATTATGAAATCAGCAGATATGCATGCTGTACCAGCTGGAAGTGCGTTGGCAGTGGATCGTGAGACATTTTCACAATATATTACAGACACAATTAAAAATCATCCATTGGTTGAAGTTGTCAATGAAGAAATGACAGCTTTACCAGAAGGGCCATGCATTATCGCAACAGGACCTTTGACAAGTGATACTCTAGCTAAGGCTATACACGATTTTACAGCAGAAGATACTTTCCATTTCTATGATGCAGCTGCACCTATTATTGAAAAGGATTCAATTGATTTTAGTAAAGCCTACTATAAGTCTCGTTATGATAAAGGTGAAGCAAGTTATATCAACTGTCCAATGAATGCAGATGAGTTTGAAGCATTCTATGATGCGTTGATTCATGCAGAATGTGTGAATTTGCATGATTTTGAAAAAGAAACCTATTTTGAAGGTTGTATGCCAATCGAGGAAATGGCACGTCGCGGAAAGAAGACGATGTTATTTGGGCCATTAAAACCGGTAGGGTTGGAAAAAGACAAGGATTCACATCCAGTTGCCGTAGTTCAGTTACGCCAAGATAATATAGCTGCAAGTATGTACAATATTGTTGGTTTCCAGACACATTTAACTTGGCCTGAACAAAGAAGAGTTTTCTCTTTGATTCCTGGATTAGAAAATTTGAAAATTACTCGTTATGGTGTTATGCATCGAAATTCTTATTTATCAAGTCCAATTGTTTTAAAAGAAACATATCAATCAAAGAAACGTGATGATTTATTCTTTGCCGGACAATTAACGGGAGTTGAAGGCTATGTTGAATCTTGTGCGTCTGGATTGATTGCCGGAATCAATATGGCATTGTATATGCAGAATAAGGAACCAATTTGTTTTGGAAATACTTGCGTGATGGGTTCACAAGCATACTATATTACGCATTGTGATCCAAAACACTTCCAGCCAATGAACGCAAACTTTGGCATAATGCACTTAAAGGAAAAATGTAAGAAGCATGAACGTAAAGAAAAGTTTGCTGCCCAGGCGCTTTCGCGTATTCAAGAAATCAAGGAACAAGTCAATGGATGAGTTGATTGATCGTTTTCTAAAATATATATATCGTAAGAATACGCAATCTGATAAAACTATCGAATCGTACAAACATGATTTGAACCAATATAAGGAATATTTATTAAGTCAATCTATTGATTCTTTTGAATCGTGTGATAGATTGACTTTTATGAATTATCTAGCCACATTGGATCATTTAAAATCAAGTTCGATTGCACGCAAAATGAGCGTATATCGCTCTTTCTATGCGTATTTGGCAGAATATATGGGAATCAATGAAAATCCTTTATTGGGGATTCAAACACCAAAGAAGTCAAAACAAATTCCAGATTTTTTATTTGTAGAAGAAATTCAGGGATTTTTAAATTCTTATGAAGATAGTAAAGAAGATCAATACCGTGATCGCATATTATTTACGATGATGTATGCATGTGGATTGCGTGTAAGTGAATGTGTTGAGCTGGTCTGGAGTCAAATTGATTTAAACAATCGAATCGTGCATATTCGAGGTAAAGGGGATAAAGATCGTATCGTACCTTTTTATCAAGGCTTTGAAAAAGAATTGTTGGAATATAAAAATAGTTTTTGGTCAAAATATGCAGTGGATGATCATGTATTTGTGAACTTAAGAGGTAAACAACTAACTTCTCGTGGTATTCAGTATTTAATGGACAAACATGCTAAAGCGATTGGAATGCATATGAAATTGCATCCACATATGTTAAGACATAGTTTTGCGACACATTTATTGGATAATGGAGCGGATATTCGTGTTGTTCAAGAGTTACTAGGACATTCATCTTTATCCACAACACAAATTTATACACATGTGACTACAGCACAGTTAGTGAAGGCTTATAAAAAAGCGCATCCTTTTGAAAAATAATATCTTGCAAGTTAAAAAGGTTATTGCTATAATGTAAAAGCGCGTGATTGCGCTTATTACACACATCATGGATTCGTGTGCCCGTGCACATCAGTGTTGCATGCGTCTGAAATGATGGAGGAGAAACGGAAAGGTAGGACTATTATGTCAATCGTATCAATGAAGAAAATGCTAGAGAACGGTGTTCACTTTGGTCACCAGACTCGCCGTTGGAACCCAAAGATGAAACCATTCATCTACACAAGTCGTAACGGGGTTTATATCGTAGATTTAAACCAAACTCAAGCACAAATCGAAGCTGCTTACAATGAATTAAAAGCAATTAGCGAACGTGGAGGAAAAGTATTGTTCGTAGGAACAAAGAAACAAGCTGCAGAAGTTGTTGAAGAACAAGCTTTACGTTCAGGATCTTTCTACGTTAACAAACGTTGGTTAGGTGGTTTATTAACAAACTTCCGTACAATCCAAAAACGTATTAAACGTTTAGTTGAAATCGAAGAAATGGAAGCTAGCGGAAAAATCGAAGTTTACACTAAGAAAGAACAAGCTAACTTACGTAAAGAAAAAGCTAAATTGGAAGGTTCTTTAGGTGGAATCAAAGAAATGAAGAAACTTCCAGATGCATTAGTTGTTATTGATCCAAAAGAAGAACACAATGCTATCGCTGAAGCTAAAAAATTAGGAATCCCTGTATTCGCTATGTTAGATACAAACTGTGATCCAGAAGATGCTGATTATGCAATCGCTTCTAATGATGATGCAGTTCGCTCAATCAAATTAGTTACAACAATCTTAGCAGACGCTATCGTTGATGCTAAGGGTGGTCTATTAGAAATGGCTTACTTAGATGAAACTGAAGATGATGTAACTATGGAAGACGTAATCAAAAACGTTGAAGCACAAATCGCTGAAAACGAACGTCGTCGTCGTCAAAGAAATGAAGAACGTAGAAAACGTAACTTCGAACGTAAAAATCGTCGTCCTTTCAACAAGAAAAATGATGACGTAAAACCAGCTGCAAAAGCTGAAGAAGCAAAAGCTGCTGAATAATCAAAAAATATAGGAGGATGCTAAAATGGCTATCACTGCTGCTCAAGTAAAAGAATTACGTGAAAAAACAGGTGCTGGTATGATGGATTGCAAAAAAGCCTTAACTGAATGTGAAGGTGACATTACAAAAGCTGTTGACTGGTTACGTGAAAAAGGAATCGCAAAATCTGCTAAAAAAGAAGGACGTATCGCTGCTGAAGGTTTAACTCGTGTTGCTGTTAGTGGAAACACTGCTGTATTATTCGAAGTTAACTCAGAAACAGACTTCGTAAGTAAGAACGAACAATTCTTAGGCTTAATGGATACTTTACAAGAAGCAATTCTTGCAAACAAACCTGCTACAACTGAAGAAGCTTTAAATGTTCAAACTGCTGAAGGAACTATCAATGATTTAATCATCAATGCTACAGCTACTATCGGAGAAAAAATTTCTTTCCGTCGTGTTGCTGTTGTTGAAAAAGCAGATGATGAAATCTTTGGTTCATACATGCACATGGGTGGATCAATTTCTGCTGTTGTAGTTGTTAAAGGAACTCAAGATGCTACTGTAGCTAAAAACTTAGCAATGCAAGTTGCTAGTATGGCTCCAAAATATGTATCTCAAGCTGAAGTACCAGGTGAAGAAGTTGAACACGAGCGTGAACTTCAATTACAAATGATGAAGGCTGATCCTAACATGGCTAAAAAGCCAGAAAAAGTATTGGAAGGAATCTTAAAAGGAAAAGTTGACAAACACTTTAAAGACCAATGCTTATTAGATCAAGAATATTTCTTAGAACCTAAAACTAAGGTTTCTCAATTCTTGAAAGACAACAAGGCTGAAGTAGTAACTTTCGTACGTTTCCAAACTGGTGAAGGTATCGAAAAACGCGAAGAAAACTTTGCTGAAGAAGTTGCTGCTCAAATGGCTAAGTAATTTAACTTTTACTTCTAACCCTTGGAATTTCCAAGGGTTTTTCTTTTTAAATGACACAATATAGTGTATAATTGTTGTGACAATTCAATAAGGAGCAATATTATGTATAAACGTGTTTTATTAAAATTAAGTGGCGAAGCTTTATCGAGCCCTGAAGCTGCTTTTGATCCAGAAATCTTAAAAAGATTGGCAAAAGAGTTAAAAGAAGTACAAAAATTAGGGGTAGAATTAGCAATTGTTGTCGGAGGTGGCAACTTCATTCGTGGTAAAATGATGGCTGAAATGGGAATGAACCGTGCTCAAGCTGATTATATGGGTATGTTAGGTACAGTAATCAACGCCTTAGCTGTTCAAAATGCTTTGGAACAAGAAGGTGTGCAAACACGAGTACAGACAGCTGTTGAAATGCAAAAGGTTGCTGAACCATTCATTTTAAGACGTGCATTACGTCACTTGGAAAAAGGCAGAATCGTTATTTTTGGAGCTGGTACAGGTTCTCCATACTTCTCAACAGATACAACGGCAGCATTACGTGCATCTGAAATTAATGCAGATGTTATCTTAATGGCTAAAAATGGTGTTGATGGAGTTTATGATTCAGATCCAAAGAAAAATCCAAATGCTAAGAAATACGATACACTAAATTATATGGACGTATTAAACGAAGGCTTACAAGTTATGGACTCAACAGCTATTAGTATGTGCATGGATAATGATATTGATTTAGTTGTATTCAATATGAATGAACCTGGTAATATTGTCAAAGCAGTTCGCCGTGAAGTGAACGGTACTACAATCACTAAAAAGAAATAAGGAGAATTAAAATGAGTGATATTTTATTAAATGCAGAAGAAAAAATGATGGGCGTTATTGATAATTTAGAATCAAACCTTCGTCAAATCCGTACTGGACGTGCTAGCGGACAAATGTTAGAACGTGTACAAGTTGAATATTATGGAGCAATGACACCAATCAATCAGATGGCTCAGATTTCTGTTGTTGAAGGTACACAACTAGTTATTAAACCTTATGATCGTTCAATTATTAAAGATATTGCACATGCAATTCAAGCTGCTAACTTAGGATTGAATCCTCAAGCAGAAGCAGACGTAATTCGTATTTTAGTTCCTCAATTAACGGAAGATCGTCGTAAAGAATTAGCTAAAGATGCACAAAAGTATGGTGAAGAAGCTAAGATTGCGATTCGTAACGTACGTCGTGATGCGAACGATGCTATCAAAAAGGATAAAGAACTTCCTGAAGACGAACAAAAACAAACATTAGAAGAATCACAAAAATTAACAGACAAATACATTAAAGATGTTGATTCAATTTGTGAAGCAAAGAAAAAAGAAATATTAAATGTCTAAGTCCAAACTTGATTTGGACTTTTTTAAAAAGGAGGTTTTTATGGCACCAAAAACAGTAGCTATAATTATGGATGGTAATGGTCGTTGGGCCAAAAAAAGAGGCTTACCAAGAACGGCAGGACACAAAAAGGGTGCGGATACAATTCGTACTGTGGCCTTAGCTGCACAAGATATGGGAATTCAAAAATTGATTCTATATGCTTTTTCAACAGAAAACTGGAAAAGACCAGAAGATGAAGTTTCCTATTTATGTAAATTACCAGGACTATTCTTTAATAAATTTATTAATGAATTGATGGAAAAGAACATTCGTGTAACTTTTGCCGGTGAATTAGAAAAATTCCCACAAGCAACACAAGATGTTATCAACAGAGCTGTAAATATGACTAAGGATAACACTGGCTTAGAATTATGTTTAGCGATTAATTATGGTTCGCGAAGAGAAATGTTACTCGGTATGAAAAAATATGCAGATGAGGTTGCTCAAGGCAAACGTGAAAACAATTTAACGGAAGAAGAGTTCTCAAAATATTTATTTGTACCAGAAGACATTGATTTGATGATTCGTACAAGTGGAGAACTTCGTATTTCTAATTATTTATTGTGGCAGCTTGCGTATGCGGAATTGATTTTTACACCAGTCGCATGGCCTGATTTTGATGAAAAAGCATTAAAAGATTGCCTAGACGAATTTGCATCAAGAGATCGCAGATTTGGAGGCTTAACTTCATGAAACAAAGAATAATTACCGCTATTGGTATCATTCTTGTTGTGGCACTTCCAGTAGCTTTAGGAGGATATTGGTTAGAAGCTCTTGCCTTATTTATTGTTTGTGCAGGAGCATATGAATGGATGCATATTCAGCCAGATTTTAAAAGCTGGCCTAAATATGTTCTTCCACTCAGTGCTTTAGCCGTAATTTTGACAAGAGTTTTACCTGATAAATACTTTTTTGTTATTGTGACACTGATTGTTGTGTTTTTATGGAGTCTTGTTGTTTTTGTTGAAAACTTCTCGATTACAGATGCCTTTGTATGTATTTCATACGTTACAATTTTCTCACTTGTATATCATGCAGTAGGACAAATCGCAAACGTTCATCAGTACCTATGGACGATTGTTTTTGCTACATACGGAAGTGATACAGGAGCCTATTTTGTGGGTCGAGCTATTGGAAAGCACAAAATGAATCCTAGAATCTCACCTAAAAAGAGTTGGGAAGGTTTTGTAGGAGGAATTATATTTGGTTTTGTATTAAGTTTTGCGGTTAGCTTTAGCTATGTATCAAACCTAAACCCAGTTTTAAATACATTCTTATGTTTAGTATGTCCAGCTACTGCAGAACTTGGGGATTTGTGTTTTAGTGCTATTAAACGTCATTTTGCCGTAAAAGACTTCTCTAATCTTTTACCAGGACATGGTGGTGTTTTAGATCGTGTAGATTCACTATTATTAAATATTATGGTATTTAGTGTTTTATATACAATCATTCTCTAAGGGGGATTTGAATGGATTTTATTATTGGTATAATTGCCTTTGTCGTGATGTTAAGTGTGATAGTCATTTTACATGAGTTAGGGCATTTTTTAGTCGCAAAGCATTTCGGGGTTTACTGTAAAGAATTCTCTATTGGTATGGGACCCTGTCTTTATCAAAAACAAGGAAAAGAAACTGCTTTTTCCATTCGTGCCATACCATTTGGAGGCTATGTAATGATGGCTGGCGAAGAAGATGGCTCACAAAGTGAAGAAGACAGCTGGTTAAAGGATGTTCCAGAAAATAGACGCTTGAACGGAATTGAAAGATGGAAACAAGTCTGCATCATGATTGCTGGTATTGTGATGAATATTTTATTGGCATGGATCATATATATGGGTGTGGCATTAGCTCAGGGCTATGTAGTAGAAGAGGCAAAACCTGTTGTTTATGTAGTTGAAGAGGATTCTGTGGCACAAAAAGCAGGCCTAGAAACAGAGGATCGCATCGTCAAAGTTCAAAGTGAAGATGGAAAAAGTATTCAACCTAAAACACAATATGAGATTTTAGAGTTTATTCAATATCATCATGATACATTGACATTAACTGTAAAGCGCGATGGCACAACTTTTGAAACTACACTAACTCCATCCTATGATAAAGATATGGAAGGCTATACACTTGGCTATAAGGCAATTGCGTATGCGAAAAAGATTCCTTGGTATCAATCTTTATGGGTTGGTTGCCAAAATACTTGGGATAGTGCAACAACTATATTTAAATCTTTGAACATGATCATTCATGGACAGGGATTAGAAAACTTATCGGGTCCTGTTGGCATTTTAAATGTCACTAGTAAATCTGTACAATATGGATTGGACATGTATTTTAGTTTGTTTGCGATGATTTCATTGAACATTGGAATCTTTAATGCCATTCCTATTCCAGCATTAGATGGTGGAAGAATATTGATTTTGTTGATTGAAAAATTAATTGGACGAAAAGTTTCTACGAAAGTTGTAGAAAATATCATTATGGCCAGTTTTGTATTATTAATGATACTCTTTATTTATGCAACATATAATGATATTGTTCGATTGTTTTAAAAAAAAGGACCTATATTTTACAATATAGGTTTTTCTTTTTAGATAAAATACAGAATGGCTATCAAGTGGCAAATACTAGCTAAAATGATGAAGATATGCCATACAAAATGGAAGTATCTTTTTTGGGGCTTTGAATAAAAGAAAGTACCAATGGTATACATGACACCACCTAAGGCAATCAGAATAATGAAGATTGGTCGTGTTTCTTTAATTAATGTTGGCAAAATAAAGATAGCTAGCCAACCCATGATCATATAGATTGTCATTGAAAGTTTTGGATAACTCTTCGTCGCAATCGATTTCAATAAGATTCCTGCAATCACCATAACCCATTCGATAGCTAAAATTGTATATCCTTTCCAGTTGTTCATAAGATTTAGACAAATGGGCGTATACGTTCCTGCAATAGCCAATAAGATCATGATGTGATCTAATTTTCTAAATACATATTTGTGTGTTGTTTCATGTGGCATGCTGTGGTAAAGACAAGATCCCGCAAACATAAAGAGTAGGCAAATCAAAAACACAGCTGTTCCAACGACTTCTATAGTACCACCCCTTAAATATGCGCGAACACTATAATAAGGAAGTGAGAATAGAATCAAAATTGCCATAACTCCATGTGTGATACAGTTGCCTACTTCTTCACCAAAACAAAGTGGATAAACATACCGCATACTATCTTTCTTGTTCATACACATACTATAACATAATAATAAATAATATACAATCTAGAAATAGATTCTAGATATATTTTATGTGTTTTTTTTGATATAATACACTAGTTAGAGTGGAGGGTCTTGATGTTTTTAAAACGTATTGAATTACAAGGCTTTAAAAGCTTTGCAGATAAAACAGTGATTCAATTTGATCAAGATATTACAGGCATTGTAGGGCCAAACGGATGTGGTAAAAGTAATGTGAATGATGCCATTCGTTGGGTACTCGGTGAACAGAGTGTTAAATCACTTCGTTCAGGTACTAATATGTCAGATATTATCTTCTCAGGAAGTGAATATAGAAAACCTGTAAACATGGCACGCGTTACATTGGTATTTGACAATTCAACACGTGTTTTTGATTCGGATTTTGATGAAATCGAAATTACACGACAAATTTTACGTGCCAATAATGAAGCAAGTTATTTTATAAATAAAACACCATGCCGATTAAAAGATATTAATGATTTAGTCATGGATACAGGATTAGGAAAAGATTCCTTAAGTATTATTACGCAGGGTAATATTTCTTCTTTTGCGGATGCCAAGCCAGAAGATAGGCGTTCTTTATTTGAGGAAGCTGCAGGTGTCGCAAAGTATAAAAAGAGAAAAAAGGTGTCATTGTCTAAATTAGAGCAGACAAAAGAAAACCTGGATCGTTTGCAGGATATTCTAGATGAGCTTGAAAGACAAATTGGACCTTTGGAAAAACAAGCTAAAAAGGCAGAAAAATATATTTCTTTAAGAGATAAACTATCTAAAATTGAAATTAGTGTATTGGTTGAAGATATTGATCAATATAATGACAAAATTAATCAGATCAATAAAGAATTGTTTGATATCCAAGCCATGCATACATCCGAAAATGCAGAATTATTAAAGCAGGAAAATCGCTTAGAAAGCATTCGAAAAGAAATGTATGCTCTAGATAAACAAATCAATGAGCTGCAAGGAAAATATACAAAAGCGATGGAAGAAAATTATCAGCTTGAAAGACGTAAAATCGAGCAGGATGAAAAGCGAAAGTATATGTTGCAGGTAGCGGATAAACAAGCTCGTCAAAAAGAATTACAGGCTATGCTTGAAGAAGCACGATTCGAATACCAGGATCGTCATCAGCGTTTAATGCAGACGCAACAAGATTTAAATAACCGTCGTAACATTGTGAATGATTTGAAAACAAAGATTTCTAAGGCTCGTTATGAATCGGATCAGGCAAACAATATCTTGATACAGCTACAAAATCGTAGACAAGTATTGGAAAATATGATGAAGCAACCTTTTGCCCATCAACAAGGTGTGCGTTCTGTTATGCAGGCAAAAAACTCTTTATCAGGCGTTTATGGAGTTGTCAGTGAATTGTTGATTGCGCATACCGATAAAGCATTAGCTGTCAATGCAGCATTAGGTGGAAGTATCTATCAAATTATTACTAAAAATGAGGCAGATGCTAGAAATGCCATTTCATTCTTGAAACGAAATCGCAGTGGACGTGCAACTTTCTTACCATTAAGTGTATGTCATCCAAGAAAGATGAATGAACAAGTAATCACGATTGCCTCAACAAGCCCAGGCTTTTTAGGCTTTGCGAGTGAATGCGTGGACTGTAAAGAAATTTTTGATCCAGTGAAAGAACGATTGCTTGGTAATGTGATTGTGGTAGATACATTGCAGAATGCGAATGAAACCGCAAAACGATTACGTTATGCCTATAAAATTGTTACCCTAGATGGGGATATCGTACATACTGGTGGTAGTATGACGGGTGGTGTTACAAAGAACCAAAGTACACCAGTCACAATGCGTCAGGAATTAGAAACAATCAATTCAAAAATTGAAGGACAGAAAATCAAAGCCGACAATTGTTTGGATGAAACAGAGATTCTTACGCAGAAACTTCAAAAAGAAAACGATGCGATTGTAACTTTACAGATTGAATTGGCTAAGCTAGAAAATATTTATGCGACTAAGAAGGCAAAATACGATTCAATTTTAGCTGAATATCAAGAATTAGGTGTAGACATTGAAGATAGTGGAGAATTAGCACAAGATGATCTTGTTGTACAAATGTCTAAGATGCATGCGGTATTGGATTCATTGTCTTTAGAGATTCAAAGCTTGCGTCAGACTCGTTTTGATAAAGGAAATGAAGCAGAACAACTTGAAAATCAGATTCGTTTAGTTCGTAGAGAAATGAGTTCTAAACAATCGCAGATCCATAACTATGAAATGGAAGTTGTGAAAATCAAAACGCAATTAGAGAACGCATTGAACCGTTTAAGTACAGATTATGAAATGACTTATGAATATGCATTAACTAAAAAGGAAGATGTAGAAATCGAAAGTGCAAAAGAAGAAGTTATTCAACTTCGTCAAGCCATTTCTCGTTTAGGAAATGTGAATTTGGATGCACCAAATGAATATAAAGAAGTCAAAGAACGTTTTGATTTTATGACAAGCCAAAAAGAAGATTTAGAAAAGGCAAGTCAACAAATCTTGGCGGCCATTGATGAGATGGACAAGACAATGATCAGTCAATTTAAAGAGATGTTTAATAAAATTAATGCTGAACTAGATGGAGTATTCAAGGCTATGTTTGGTGGAGGACGTGCTAGTCTTTCCATGGTAGATCCAGAAGATGTATTGAATACGGGTATTGATATTGATGTTCAGCCTCCTGGAAAAATGGTTAAAAATATCCAGACATTCTCGGGTGGAGAAAAGGCTTTGATTGCGATCAGCGTATTGTTTGCGATATTGAAGGCACGTACAATGCCATTATGTATCTTTGATGAGGTTGAAGCAGCATTAGACCAGGCAAATGTTGAGCGTTTTGCCCGTTATTTATCGCATTATCGTGGTCAATCTCAATTTATTGCGGTAACACATAGACCAGGAACTATGGAACAATGTGATACTTTGTATGGTGTTACTATGCAAAAAGATGGTGTTAGTAAAGTGTTAAAAGTGCAATTGAAAGATGCAGTACATATAGCGAAGGAGGAAAAGTAATGTCGGTCTTTTCGAAAATTAAAGAAGCTTTCGTAAAAAGTGAAGATAAAGATAAATATTTATCGGGTCTTGATCGATCAAAGAGAAGCTTTGGAGATCGTATACGTGCTTTATCCAATAACTTTCACGGAATTGATGATGATCTATTAGAACAGATCATGGTCATTCTACTAGAGAGTGATGTGGGTATTCATACAGCACAAAAAATTGTGGATGCGTTTGAATCAAATGGAAAACATGTTAAAGAATATGATTCCATGTTAGATTATTTGGTTTCCATTCTGTATGATTTCTATGATGAATCAAGCGATGAACCAATTAAAATGAATGAAGAAGGTCCAACTGTTATTTTAATGGTTGGTGTTAATGGTAGTGGTAAGACAACTACAAGTGCAAAATTGATTCAATATTACAAGGAGCAAGGTAAGAAAGTTGCGGTTGCAGCAGCCGATACATTCCGTGCTGGAGCTATTGATCAAATTGATACTTGGGCAACACGATTAGGTGTTCATTGTGTAAAAGGTAAGATGAATCAAGATCCAAGTTCCGTATTGGTGGATGCTTGTCGTTATGCCAAAGAAAATGATATTGATATTTTGATTTGCGATACTGCGGGTCGTCTACAAAATAAAACAAATTTGATGAATGAATTAAGTAAGATGCATCGTGTTGTACAAAGAGAAATTGAGGGAGCACCACAAGAAGTTTGGTTAGTTCTAGATGCGACTACAGGACAAAATGGTATTTCACAGGCAAAAGTATTCTTGGAAGCAACGGATGTAACAGGTATCGTTTTAACGAAGATGGACGGTACAGCCAAGGGTGGAGTAGTACTTGCGATTCGAGATTTATTACATTTACCAGTTCGTTTCTTAGGTTTAGGTGAAAAGCCAGCGGATTTAAGACCATTTGATATCAATGCCTTCTTGATGGGAATCACAAAGGGTATGGAAGAATAATGATTTCAAAATTAGATGCGAATGATTTATTAGATGTGTATGGAGAATTGTTGACCGAACGTCAAAGAGAGATTTTGTCTCTTTACTATGAGGAAGATTTCTCTTATACTGAAATAAGTGAGGAACTAGAGATTTCTCGTGCAGCCGCGATGGATTCGGTACATCGAGCTACGAAATTACTGGAAAAATATGAAGCAGCGATAGGTTATGTCGCTAAGAAAAAATTATTGGATTCATGGATTTTACAACATGAAGATGTTGAACAAATCGAAATATTAAAAGAAATTTTTTAGGAGGATCAAAAAATGTCGATTGTTATGAGTGTTAATGCAGGAAGTTCATCTTTGAAATTCCAAGTTTTCAAAATGCCAGAAGAAGAAGTTCTAGCACAAGGAAACGTAGAACGTATTGGTTTAAATGATTCTATTTTTGGAATGAAAGCCAATGGAGAAAAAATTGAAGAGATCTTAGATATCAAAGATCATGCAGTAGCTGTAAAAAAATTAATGGAAGCTTTAATTGAACACAAAGTTGTAAATAGCTTAGAAGATATCAAAGCGATTGGTCACCGTGTTGTTCATGGTGGAGAATATTTCTCTCATTCAGTACCTGTAGATGCTGATGTTGAAGCTAAAGTTGAAGAATTATGTGCATTAGCTCCACTACACAACCCAGCAGCATTAGTTGGATACCGTTCATTTAGAGATGCTTTACCAGAATGTAAACACACATTCGTATTTGATACAGCATTCCACCAAAGTATGCCAGAAGAAAACTATATTTTCCCTTTACCATATGAATATTATACTAACGATAAAGTACGTCGTTATGGTGCTCATGGAACAAGTCATGAATATTTGACAAAACGCTTGGCTGAGCTTCAAGGAAAAACACAAGAAGAAATGAATATCATCACTTGCCACTTAGGAAATGGTGCAAGTATTACAGCTGTTAAAAATGGTAAATCATATAAAACATCAATGGGATTCACACCTCTTGGAGGAATCATGATGGGAACTCGTTGTGGAGATATTGACCCTGCAATCGTTCCATTCTTAGAAAATAAATATGGATATACACCAGATGAAATGGATACAATCATGAATAAAAAATCGGGTATGTTAGGTGTAAGTGGAATTTCTAGTGATGGTCGTGACATCGAAGCAGCTATCAAAGAAGGAAATCCTCGCGCTATCCTAACACAAAACGTATATGTAAACCGTATTGTTGAAGTTGTATCAGGATACTATGGATTAATGGGTGGAGCTGATGCCATCGTATTTGCGGGTGGAATCGGTGAAAACGACTGTGCAATGCGTCAAAGAATCTGTGATGGATTATCAGCATTTGGTGTTGTAGTAAAACCAGAAGATAACGATGGAGTTCGTGGCGTTGAAAAATTATTAAGTGCTCCTGAATCAAAAATGCAAGTTTGGTTATTGCCAACAAATGAAGAATTAGTCATTGCACGTGATGCCTACAAGGATTTGATGGCTAATGCCTAATGATATTTTAGAAAGCGTAAAAGATTTTAATACAATCACAATCTTTCGCCATGTTTTTGCTGACATGGATGCAATCGGATCTCAATTTGGCTTAAAGTACTATTTAGAAAGTGCTTATCCAAATAAAAAAATCTATTGTTTAGGAAGTAATTGTCCTGTATCGCAAAGAAACAACGTACATATGGATGTTGTGGATGATGAAGTAGTAGCTTCCAGCTTAGCAATTGTTTTAGATACTTCAAATGCGGCACGCATTGATGATGAAAGGTATCAATTGGCTAAAAAATCAATTCGTATTGATCATCACGTACAAGTAGAAACAATTTGTGATGAAGAATGGATCGATGATAAGGCAAGTGCTACATGTGAGTTATTAGCCTTATATCTTAAAGAAAAGAAAATTAATATTCCGGTAGAAAGTGCATTGATGTTATATCTTGGATTAACAGCGGACAATATTCGTTTTACGACAAATAATGTTCGTCCAGCTACATTTGATGCTGGAAAATACTTATTTGAGCAAGGTGTAGATGTTACTAAAGTTGAACAACTCAACTTCTCTAAGTCGATTGAAGATTACAGATATGAAACTGTTGTACGTAATCATACAGTGTTTAAAAACAAGTTCTTTTATTCAATTCTAGAATGTGAAGATTATGAAGAATTTGGTTTAAGCTTTACAGATGCGAAAGACAAAGTCTATTGTTTAGCAGGTATCGATTGTGTTGAAATGTGGTCATTGTTTACGCGTATGGAAGATCGTGTACATTATAGTGCATCTTTACGTTCAAGAAATATTCCAATTCGTGATGTTGCCATGAAATTTGGTGGTGGTGGTCACGAATGTGCAAGTGGAATCAAAAACTTAACACGTGATCAAGTTGATCAAATTATTGAAATTTTATCAAATCGAGAGGTAGCTTAAGAAGCTATCTCTTTTTCTTATGGTATAATATTTTAGAAAGAAAGGTGGGATTTCATGGTTCACTTACATATGCGAAGTTCATACTCTTTACTTGAATCGCCAATTCGTTTAGAAAATATGATTCTTCATCAAAAACAACTTGGATTCAACCATGTATGTTTGACCGATCATAATGTGATGTATGGAACTATGGAGTTCTATCAATTGTGCAAAAAACACAATGTACATCCGATTATTGGTTTAGAAGTTGATTCCATCTATAATGAGGAGCCATTTCATTTTATTCTTCTAGCGAAGAATGATATGGGTCTACAGAATTTATATAAATTAAGTTCGATCATAAAAGGAAATGTATCTTTTGAAGAAGTTATAAAGTATGCCAAAGATTGTGTGGTATTAACTTCCAGCGACGGGAAAGATACATTCAGTGCATATATTGAACATCAAGATTTAGAAAAGTTAAGTGCATTTGTCGAATTGTGTAAAAAATCTTTTTCAGATTTCTATATTTCTGTATCTATGAATGATTCGGGTAAAAAAAGAGCCGATAATCGAATTTTAAAACAACTTGATTGTAAACGTGTGGCTCTATCTCGAATTCTGTATGAGAATAGTGAAGACGTAAAATCTTTACAAGTATTAAGGGCGATTGCCAAACAAACGAATATTGATAATCAAGGCTTAGACGTACAATTTCAAAGATATTTAAGAAGTCCACAAGAAATGGAAGCGTTGTATGATGAAAGTGATTTATTGGCTACAGAGCAAATCGCAAGAATGTGCAATATTCAAATGGCTTTTCAAAAGTCCAAGCTTCCTGTATTTAAAAATAAACTTCAAATTGATTCTAGAGACTATTTGATCAGGCTTTGTAAAAAGGGGTTAGAAAAACGTTTAAATGGAAATTTAAACCCTACCTATATCAAACGTTTAGAATATGAATTAAATGTCATAGTCACTATGGGATTTACCGATTATTTTTTGATTGTATGGGATTTTATTCGATATGCCAGAAGTCAAGACATATTTGTAGGTCCAGGGCGTGGTAGTGCAGCCGGTTCTTTAGTAGCTTATTGTTTAGGTATTACACATATTGATCCAATTCAGAATAATTTATTGTTTGAAAGATTTCTAAATCCATCACGTGTTTCCATGCCGGATATCGATACAGATTTTCCAGATGATAGAAGAGATGAAGTGATTCAATATGTTCGTGAATTATATGGTTATGATCATGTGAGTCATATTGTGACATTTAATACTTTGCAGGCAAGACAAGCCATTCGTGATGTAGGACGTGTTATGAATGTTCCGGCAAGAATTGTGGATGAGCTTTCTAAGATGTTAAAGAATACGCCTAAAATTACGTTGATGCAGGCTTATAATGAGAATGCTTTATTTCGAAAAAGGATTCAGTCGGATCAAAAATTAACTGAATTATTTAAGATGTGTGTAAACGTTGAAGGATTACCACGACATACCTCTTTACATGCGGCTGGAATCGTATTATCGGATCAGCCTATCGTGAATGTCTGTCCACTTGTCAGTGTCGATGGAGATATTCAAGCTACACAATTTACAGCAGAATATCTAGAAGATTTGGGCTTGATCAAAATGGATTTTTTGGGTATTCGTAATTTAACAACGATCCATGAAATTGTCACAAATCTAAAAGAACAAAAACATATTTCTTTGGATATGATGAAAATCAATTTAAAGGATGCGAAAACATATCAATTATTATCGCTTGGAAATACATTAGGTGTATTCCAATTAGAATCGAGTGGAATTACGTCTTTACTTCAAAAGATACAGCCCAATAAATTTGAAGATATCAGTGTTGTACTTGCCTTATATCGTCCTGGAGCTATGCAGCATATTGATACATATATTGAAAGAAAAAAGGATCCTTTAAAAGTTGTATATCCACATCCTTTATTAGAGCCTATTTTAAAAGAAACCTATGGTATCATGATTTATCAGGAACAAGTTATGCAGACAGCCCAAGTGATTGGTGGATTTAGTTTGGCGCAAGCAGATACACTAAGAAAGGCTATGTCGAAAAAGAAATTAGATGTCATGCAGAACTTAAAAGAGCAATTCATTTTAGGAGCTCGAAAGAAGCGTATCAAGGATTCTGTTTCCAATGAGATATTTTCTATAATGGAGCAATTTGCTGGCTATGGATTTAATAAATCACATAGTTATGCCTATGGCTTGGTAGCTTATCAAATGGCTTATTTAAAGGCAAATTATCCTTTATATTTTTATCAGAGTTTATTAAATAGTGTCATTGGTTCTGGTATAAAAACATCGCAATATATTTATGAATGTAAACGAAGAAATATTGTTGTGAATGGATGTGATATTAATCATTCAAAGGCTTTCTATACGATTGAACAAAATTCAATTCGTATGCCGTTACAAGTTTTAAAAGGTGTAGGTAAAACAATTTACCCAACGATTTTAGAACATGCACCATATACAGATTTATTTGATTTTTTGGCCAAGGCAAGTATGTATAAGATTAATGAATCCACGATTCGTATTTTAATTGATGGCGGAGCATTGGATTGTTTTGGATATAATCGTGCAACTCTCAATGAAAATTTAAGAAAGCTGATTGATTATGTAAATATTGTGCGAATTGAAGATCCAAACGATTTACGTTTTGACTTTAGTATTGTTTCTCGTCCGGGTATTCAAAGAATCAAAGAAAATCCAATACAAAAAGCCCAAAAAGAACAATATGTGTATGGTTTCTATGTGAGCGAACATCCTGTGCAGTCTTTACGTGTGCATAACTATCCAAATTGTATACCATTATTGAATGCGGTAAATAGAGATGGATATATGAATATTTTAGTGCGTGTGGCATCTTTTAGAACGCATAAGACAAAGAAAGGCGATTGGATGTGCTTTATGAGTGTTGAGGATGAAGCTGGTAAAATGGATGCGGTTATCATGCCTCGTTTGTATGAACAACAAAAAGAAAACATTCAAAAAGATCGTATTTGTCTGATTCAAGGAAAAAAGGATCGACCAACATCGATTGTAGTGAATAAAATAGAATGGATCGAGGTGTAAAAAATGATCACAAAACGAAATGATTTATTGTCTAAAAAAGTGATTCAAGGCTTAAAAAACAGACATATGAATGGATATTATGTGCATTCGAAACAAGAAGCTTTGAATTTGGCATTTGAAATTATGAAGCCGGGCTCAAGTGTCGGCTGGGGAGGCTCAGATACTTTAAATAAGATTGGTATCAAGGAAGAGCTTTATAAAAGAAATTTCAAAGTCATTGATCGAGATCAGGCAAAAGATGCCGAAGAAAAGTACAAGTTGGAAAGAGATTGTTTTTATGCAGACTACTATTTAATGAGTACCAATGCGATGACAGAAGATGGAATTTTAGTCAATATGGATGGGCATTGTAATCGTGTGTCATGTTTATGTTTTGGGCCTAGACATGTCATAATGATCGTAGGTATGAATAAGGTGACAAAAGATTTAGACAGTGCAATTTCTAGATTAAGAAATGTGGCTGCACCCATTAATAATCAACGTTTTAGTGGAAACAGACCTTGTCAATTAACAGGTAGTTGTGCAAATTGTTTAGCCCAAGGCTGCATTTGCGACCAATTGGTTATCACAAGAAACAGTATGGAACCTGATCGTATTCATGTCATTTTAGTGGATGAAGTATTAGGATATTAGAATGAAATGGCTAGATAATTTAGCCATTTTTGTATTTTGAAGTACATAAATGAAGATATGTATAATAATGGTGATGAATTCCTTGCATTATTTGTAGTTTCATGTTTTAATCTTTATGCGTAAAAAAATTATCCAGAGTTGAAGTAGAGAGTTAGCTCGTTGACTTCACGCCAACCTGACAATATGTTAAGGTGGTCCTGCTAACAGCGATAAGAAGTATAAAGATTTGTAACATACTTCTTAAAGTATGTTTTTTTTATGGATAAGCAAGAGAAGAGGAGACAAAATGAAAGATTATATTTTTACAAGTGAAAGTGTTACTGAAGGTCATCCAGATAAAATTTGTGACCAAATTGCCGACGCAATCGTAGATGCTGCATTAGCTCAAGACCCATATTCAAATATGGCTGTTGAATGTACAATTAAAGATGATTTTGTATTAATTTATGGTGAATGTAATACAAAGGCAGAATTGGATTATGAAACAATCGCATTGAATGAAATCAAACGTATTGGATATACAGAAGAATATCATGTACATACTGTTGTAAACCAACAAAGTCCTGAAATTCACAATGCGGTAAACCGTGATGAAGTGTGTGCTGGTGACCAAGGTATTATGTTTGGTTATGCATGTGATGAAAATGATGAGTATATGCCATTAACTATCTATTATGCACACCTTTTAGCTCGTCAATTGACAAAAGTACGTCGTGCTCATCCAGATTTATTAAAACCAGATGGAAAAACACAGGTATCTGTAGAATATGAAAATGATGAAATCAAACGTATTGATACAATCGTTGTTTCAACTCAACATTCAAAAGATATTACACAAGAAGAAATTAAAGAATTGATCATGAATGAAGTGATTAAACCTTGCATTGATGAAAAATACTTAGATGAAAACACAAAATACTTCATCAACCCATCTGGAAGCTTCGTTGTAGGTGGATCATGGGGAGATTCAGGAACGACAGGACGTAAAATCGTATGTGATACATATGGTGGGCGTGGACGTATTGGAGGAGGATGCTTCTCTAGTAAAGACCCTACGAAAGTAGACCGTAGTGCTGCTTACTACTCTCGTTATGTAGCTAAAAACATTGTTGCGAATGGTTTAGCTCGTCGTTGTGAAGTTGAAGTTGCGTATGCAATTGGTAAAGCACAACCTGTATCTTTATGTGTAGATACTTTTGGAACAGGTAAATTTGATGATGAAAAATTATTGGAAATTGTTAAGAAAAACTTCAATTTTGAAGTAGGAAACATCATTTCCGAATTGGATTTAAGAAAGCCAGTTTACCACAAAACATCATGCTATGGACACTTTGGTGATCCTCAATTTACTTGGGAAAAGGTTAAAAAATTAGAATATTAATTGTTTAGAACTACAAATCTTGTAGTTCTTTTTTTCACTAAAAAGTGCAAATTAATGGGACGGACTTGTTAATAATGGCAAATTTAAACAAATTAATATGTTAAATTGTGGGAAATACGGGTATTCTTTTGACACTTACGAGAAAATAGTGTAGCCTCTTTAATTGTGTGAGCAATGAGGAGGCCCATAACAATGAAAAAATTAATGCAAGTATTTGCGAGTGTGATGATTGCTACATCTACATTTGGAGGTGTTACAAGTGTTGCAGCAAAAGAAAACACACCAGCTTATAAAATTGAATATCAGAATGCAGATTCAATGCAGTCTGTATTTACAAAAGAATTGCATAAAAAATATGCGAATGTAAAGTTTAAAAAGAAAACAAAAAATGTATCTGTATATGAATCAATAAACTACAAGGTAAAAGTAAAAGATTTAGATATTGATACGGTTGGTAAACAAACAGTTTCTATTGAAGGGAAAAACAAAAATACAAATGAAAAGCACAGTGCTGAAGTAAGTGTCAAGGTAGAAGATACAACAGCGCCTGTAATTACTTGTGAAGATACAATTACAGTGGAACAAAATGAAGCATTTGATATCAATCGCTTTGTTTCATTAAATGAAGAAGGAACTGTGACTTTGACTGAAAATGTAGATACAACAAATACAGGAACTGTTACAACGTCCATTAAAGCGAAAGATAAAGCGGGAAATGTAAGTGAAAAAAATATTACGGTAAATGTAGAAAAGAATTTCTACCAAAGAATTGCCGATGCAGCATTAGCTCAGATTGGTGTATATCAAGACTGTACAATGTTAGTGACAAATTCACTTGCTGCTGTAGGAATTAATTTCCATGGTGCACCAGCAGCTTATTTAAGCCTAGGACCTTTGACAAATAATCCAGTTCCAGGAGATATTTGTGTCTATCAAGGACATGTCGCATTATATATTGGTAATGGTCAAGCTGTTCATGGTGGATGGTATGGAAATCAGACAACAATTTATAGTGTTGAATGTAACCAACCATTTATTGGATATGTTCATGTAAATCGTTAATAAGATGAGAGTGATCTCATCTTTTTCCTGCTTCACTAATTTTGTAACTGAAAAAAATTTTTAGGCGGTTTTGTACAAAATTTGAACAAAACCCCCATGTAAACTTAAATTCAAAAAATGGGGAATTTTGGAAAAAATGAACAAAACCCCCATGATAACCTAATTTTAAAATTCAGGCAAAATTTGTTAAAATGTACAAAACCCACAAAAAAAGTATGAGTTCAATTAGAATTCATACTCTTTTTTTGTTTACAGCAGGACATGAGTTTCACGCATTCTCAGACCGCTGCAGTATGTACAGGAAGTCATTCCACGAATGTGTTTCTCTACCCACATGTTGACGCTGAGTAAATATTTTCGTCCACAATCTTTACATTCCCACCAGACTCTTGCAGTACTTGTTGGCAGAATCTCATCTGGGAAGATGCCTAACAAGGTGTTTTCATTTTCAGCCCACTCATCCTGCACTTCAGGATAAATGTCTAATAAACTGTTAAAACCTGCACGAGCTTTTTTACCAGCACAGGCTGGGCATAAATCATCTGATGCAACTCTATCTCGTACAGAAGCTTTGTACCTATAGCCACAAGTAGGACAAGTCCACCCTGCAAAATACGCACTGGTCGGCAATACATCATCTGGACCCTTTTCATTATCAGGGCTCATTTCTTCTGCAATCTCAGGATATAGTGCTTTTAGCGTGTTGAATCCAGCTAAAGGTCTTTGATTGTTACAATAAGGACATTCAGCAAGGCCATTGACCATATCTTTTACAACTCCAAAGTATTCGCCTCCACAGGTAGGACAAATCCACTCAGCCCCCATCGAAGAGCTTCGCATGAACGTATCTGCTTTACGTTCGTTGTTTGGAGAAAGCAATGCTGCAATATCTGGATCTGTTGTAGCTAAATCGTTGATTCCTTTTTCAACACGTTTATTAGCGCATACAGGACAAGAAGCATCTCCAACACTTCGATCTCGTATTTTAGCGTAATATTCAGTACCACATTTTGAACAAATCCAATATACTTCATATACCTGCCATTCACCAACTTCATTTGCCTTTTTGTCATTTCTAGGCGAAAATTCACTGGCAAGTTGTGGGTTGGTAATCGTTAAATCATTAACTCCTGATTTTAATTTTGTATGGTTGCAATATGGACAGGAATTATCGCCAATTTTACGTTCATTTACAGGATACAAATAATCTTCACCACAAGTAGGGCATGTCCATAATACTTTTTTGCTTGTATCAAAGGCAATCTGACTTGCTGTTGATTTATTATTTACAGAAAATTCTGAAGCAAGTTCTGGATTTAAAGCTTGAAGAGAAGTTTTTTCTGGGTCAACACGTTTACCTTCACAGACAGGACAATGGAAATCATTTTCAACGAGCTCTCGTAATGTGCATTTAAAATGATGACCATTAGAACAGACAAAATGGTAACTATTGTCAAGCGTTGCTAAAACTTGATCAGGTCTTTTTCATTCTTTTCATAATCCCAGAATAAAATTACCGCTGGATAAATCGTTGCTAAATCATTACTACCTTTTTTAAGTACAGTTCCACTGCAAATAGGACATTGTCCATTTAATTCGACATGTCGTATAATAGGCCGTACAAATGAATGACCGTTCTTACACTTAAAGTAAACATTTCGGTAAGAAACAACAACTTCACTGGCTTTGTTGCCATTCTTTTCTTCGTCATAATCTTGTGCAAGTACAGGATAAAGATGTTCAAAGTCATTGTATCCTTTCAGTGCTTTTTTATTTTCGCAATAAGGACATCTAAAACCTTGATCATGAATTTTGTAAAATGAAGCCGTGAATTCATGACCTTTTTCACAGATCCAGTTTCTCGGAGTATAATCAGAAACAATAGCATCTTCATAAGGAAGCGTGTTATCTTTGGCATAAAACTTTTCTAATTCAGGATATCGTTCCTTAAATGTCTTATTACCATAACAGGTAGGACATTTGCCATATCCTTGAACTCTTACATAGATAGGAGCTTTCCATTTTGTTCCACAGTCAGGACAACACCAAGTAGCAAGATATTTGGAGTTAGGTGCATATTCATATAGGGTTGATTCATTTGATGAGGCCCACTCTTTGATTAGTTCAGGTGCTTTTGCTCCAGCACTATCTTCACGACGGACTTTAAAACCATTACAATATGGGCATCCTATAGTACCATTTTTTAAAGCACGAATCATGTGCCCAAGTTTTTGTTCATATTCACCGTGCTTTGGACAAATCCATAAAAATTTTGCTTTTACCCCTCGTACTTCGTTTAAAGGTATTGGATTATTTGGAGAATATAAAGGCACTAGTTCCGGATAATCAACATCATATCCATCTTTTCTGCGGACTTTAGCACAGGCAGGACAAGCAGCGATTCCGTTATTACCATTATAGGGATGTGCACGTCCATGAATAGGAGCATCCCATTCAAATCCACATATATGACATTTCCAATGGATTCTTGTTTTTGAGCCTATTCCAAGTTTATTTAAATCAATATCAGGATTCAATTCATCTGATGTATCCAATGCGAGTTGAGGGGAAACTGTTCGGAAGTCATTTACTCCTTTTCTTATAACATTATTTGTCTCGCATGCTGGACATTTGTCCGTTCTTAAACGTCCACATATCTGAGTCCTCCATGAATATCCACATTTAGGACATTTAAACCAGGCATATTCATTACTTCTTGCAGGAGTGATTTCAGGATCAAGTGTGTTTTTTTCTTTATCCCAGAATTTCATGATTCCAGGTTTTGAAATAACCATTGTTGAACGCTTTTTGCATTCTGGAAAGGTTGTGTTTCCTCTAGACATATTAAAAACTATACGTTCAAACCGATGCCCATGTTTGCATTTCCAGTAGGCTTTTTCGTTGCACATCGGTCCAATTTTGTATGGATCGAGCGTGTTCTTTTCAAAATCCCAGTACTTCAGGTACTCAGGATGTTCTTCCGCAAAGATTCTTTTCTTACTCATCGTCAAAACCTCCCATCAGATCCTGAATAGAGTCTACTGTATCGTCTTCATCTGAAGTGGTGGCTTGATTACTGCTGATTTCAAGTACTGATTCAGGAGTAATCAGCTCTGATTCAACACTTTCAGGGTTGACGTACAGACCGAACAAAGAGCCTAATCCTTCTTTTTTCAGAATCTCATTTGCGATATCTGGATAAACATACGTATCCAGAACCTTCTTCATTTTTGAAAGCATTACCTGTGAATACCGATTGATTCTCTTGGTATTCATCTGCTCTAATTCAGCAACCTGATTCTTTAAATCGTTGATTTCAGATTTCATACGTGTGATTTTAGCTTCCAGCTGCTTTTTGTCCCTGAGAAATTCTCCAGCACTGCGGCATACTTCGCCATAATAGTTGTCACGCTGAATCAGAGCATTTTTCAAATCACTTCTTGAACGGTTCAGATTCAGAAAAGCATCGACATCTAGCTGTCTCCATGTGACGATTGTCGTTTCCAATGTCACCTGATTATTGACGTTGATTTGGTCGATATATTGTTTAGCTCTTGGACAGCGTCGAATGGAATGTGATTTGAATTCTGGGTGTCCGTGAGCATTTGCATAACGCTCAAGGTCTGATACCTTAATCGTCATGTTTGGATATTTCAGATAATATTCGTTGATTAAAGCAATGAGTTCATCTTCTTTGAATGATTTTGGTCGTGCCATATTATTCATCTCCTTCATTTTCATCTTTTTCCGTGTTTTCCAGCAGCATCTGTTCCATCTTGAATCGTCTGTACAAATATTCGGCGTTTTGAAGCTTTAAAACTGCCTGTTCGATATCTTCTTTATTCTTTTCATGCATTCTGTATTCATGGACGATATCCTTCAGCGTGGCCAGCTGAATCTGCAAATCGTTTCGGATGTTTTCTTCTGTCTTTTTGAAGCTCGTTCCTGAATTTCTGTAATAGATGCATTTTTCACAGCTGCCTATATATCCATTGTCATCTGCAACATTCAAACAGTACGAGAAGTCATGTTCTGCCACTTGTGGATTGCAGCAGAACCGGTTGTCGCCAAGAGGTATATAGTTTTTGGCAAGCAAAGGCTGATTGTATCGTTTACTGATTGAATACGTCTGTTTGCCCTGAATCATCCTTACATACTGTCTTCTTGCCTTGCATTCCACATATTCAGCTACATTGCTGAAATAAAACGCTGTCATGTTTGTATTGTCATGACCTGCAAGAATAGAGGCAATCATAGGAGGAGCTCCTTCCATGACGATATTGATCATAGCCAGATGTCGTGTATCACCAAGGTAGATGTATTCGATATTGATGCTAGTATATTTATAGGACAGGTAAAACATCTCGAATTTGATTTGATAAGGAACCAATCACATTAAAAATAGAATGAGATATTGAACATGACTGTCCTGGATATTGTAGATTCTTGTGCATATGGTACAATGTCAAGACAATAAAAAAGGAGTATAAAAAATGTCAAGAAACAGTAAAGCCTATGACCAAGAATTTAAAGAAAATGTTATTAATTATGTTTTAGAACATCCAGAAGAAAAATACACTGCACTTGGAAATAAATTCGGTGTTCATCCTACAACGATTGCTGGGTGGATGAAACAATATCGCAGCAATGACAATCAAGTTATTGTTAGAGGCAGCGGTAATTATGCAAGTGATGAAGCTAAAGAAATCGCCAAATTGAAAAAGGAACTAAAAGACACAAAGGACGCGTTAGAAGTATTAAAAAAAGCTATTGGCATACTGGGCAAGTAAAGCCCCGTGAAATCTACGAAGCGGTTGATCAACAAAAGAAAAAAGATCAAACTATTTCCGTAGCCAGTGTGCTAAAAACAATTGGGGTTAGTCGTTCAGGTTTCTATAGCTATAAAAAGAATAAAAATCTACCTACTCAGACACAAATAAGAAATGAGCATCTTCAAAAAGAAATCAAGAAAATACATGAAGGATCTTATGGTATATATGGATCACCAAAAATAACAGTATTACTAAATAAAAATGGCGAAAACGTCAGTCAGAAACATGTATATAATTTAATGCATGGTATGGGAATAAAAGCCCGTTATGTACGACATTACACAAAAACAACTGTAAGTGAAGATTATTCGTCTAAGATGCAGAACCTATTAAATAGGCATTTTAATCCAACAAAACCAAATACCGTATGGTGTACAGATATAACTTATATATGGACAAGAGAAGATGGATTTGTATATTTAACAAGTGTAATGGATTTATTTTCAAGAAGAATTATAGCATGGGTATTAACGCGAACAATGGATGCGGACAAGGTGTTAGAATGCTTAATAAAAGCTAAAGAAAGACGTGAAACTGATCATCCTATTGTGATCCAAAGTGACCGCGGAGTACAGTATACATCAGAATTATACCAGCGATTAACTAAAGGTATGGTTACTAGCTATTCATGGAAAGGAACTCCATGGGACAATGCGTGCATTGAATCTTTTCATGCCTTGATAAAAAGAGAATGGCTACAATTTTATAAAATTGATAATTATTATGGAGCATATAAAATCGTATTTGAATATATAGAAGGATTTTATAATACAACACGAATTCACTCACATTGTGAATATGAATCTCCACAAAATTTTGAAAAACAATATTTGAAACATAAACATTAAAAAAACAGATATTTAAGTTGTCTTAAATCTTGACATAGTACCAATGCTTCAAATTAAAGATATTATGATGAAGTCTGAGAAGCTAAAAACTTCTGCAAAGAACAATACAGAAAAGGACTTTGAATTTGCTTACTTCGATAATATTGATGATGCATTGATTGAAGGGCTTGAACAAAATCAAGATTTCTTTAGTTTGCTTCTTGGCAATGATGAAATGAAGAAAAAGGTTTTAGGCATCTTCTCGGAAGAAATCTATAATAGCCTTAAGGGTGCTGATTAAGAGGTAATAGTATGTCAAAAGGATATATTTACATCATGACTAATCCATGCTTAAAGAACATGGTCAAAATAGGCTATGCTGCAGATGTTGAAGCAAGGAGAAAACAGCTTAGTACTACAGCTCTTCCTTATGAATATGAAGTATATGCTACATACGAAACATCAGGAAATCTTGAAGATAAAAAGCTTCATAGATTGATTGACAATCTAAATCCAGATTTGAGAGTTTCCAAGAATAGAGAGTTCTTTGTCATGAAGCCAAAGGAAGCGTATGAGCTACTCGAGGCTATTGCGATTATCAGTGGTTCTCAAGATAAATTAACTCTACTGGTTGATGATAAACAAACAACGCATCAACAAAACAAAAAGCGTCCGTCTATTAACTTTGAGGAGTGCGGAATCCCAGTTGGAGCTAAACTTGTATACACGGAAGACCCTACAGTTGTAGTTACAGTTGAAGGTCCTCGCAAGGTGATTTATAATGACGAGATTACATCTTTATCAGCTGTTGTTAGTGGTATTAAAGGAGTAAAAGCAATTGCCGGTCCACATTATTTCACTTACAACGGAAGACCAATTACAGATATTGCGAATGAAACGCAGTGGAAAGATTATTAAAAGGTGATTTATATGCCCAAACCAAGAAAAGACTGGAAAGCCCTCAACATAAAGATTCAAAGCAGCATCTACGAACAACTCGAAAAATACTGTGAAGAAACTGGTTTAAGTAAAACGGTTGCTGTTGAACGTATACTAAGCAAAGCCTTCAAAGAATACGAGGAAAAGAAGTAAGTACAGACTACTCATAATTGGGTAGTCTTTTTCATTTAGACACCTTTTTAGGGTTTGATTTCTAATTGTAAAGACACAAAAAGAGCTGGCAGAAAGGGTTGAATGCCAGCTCTAGAAATAGGAAATGTTGGATGATTTACAAGGCTTAAGATTTACGGCTCATCCAACAAAGCCTAGTATAACAGTATGTTATGTGTTTTTTCAACTACAGCTTCAGCTTCTTGCTTAGTCTTGAATAACTTGGATTCTCTAACTCTGGTTCCTGCTGGGGTTTCGTTGTCGTTGAATTTTATCGTGCAAAAGCCAGAACCAGCCCTAATTACCGTAGCTTCTCTTATATGATATCCGTTGGCTATGAAAAAGACAGTATCACCTAGATTATATTTATTCATATACCTTCACCTTGTCTCTAATGTAATTCAATCGTATCCTTACGTCTTTACTTTTTCAACCTCAAAATGTCTTTGCCCCTAAAAAATATAGAGGAAGCATTGCTTCCTCTATATAACATTATCGTCTCCCGATTCAACGTCTTCGGCTGGGAATCGCCAAACTTCATCGTTTCTCACTTCAGCGCCTTCGGTGGAGAATCACCATTGCAGAGGATATTTCCTCTTTTCATATATATAATAACACATTTTGCGGGGATTTGGTTTGGATTTGCAGGGAAAATGCTTGTGTTTATCAAGAAGATGACGGGAAATTGTTTGTATTTGGATTGTGGTTCAATGTAGGCAGTAAGGAGGTATTTGGAATGAGATGAAAAACATGAAGAAATTATTAACATTATGCGGTTTCTTAGTCTTAGGATCAATTGCCTGTGGTGATGCGGATGTTGTAAAAGCTGAGGCTATCAATGAGCAGACAACTGATACGTCTGGTTATACGATTACAATCCCATCCGATGTTGATATAGATAAAGATAGTGGTAAAGGTTCATTTGCGGTAAGTGGTAAGGCGGAAGCACAGGTTGATTTAAATGTGAGTGTGTCTTCTAAAAATAATTATAAATTAAAGAATAAAAGCCAGGAGATTTCTTATTCTTTAGATAAGAAATCTTTTCATATAGATAATAAGCAGTCGGCGAGTAGCAAAAGTTTTAATGAGAATTTTACGGCTACAGCTAGTGATGTGAATACAAATTTTAGCGGAAATTATAAAGATAATTTAGTATTTGATATTACTGGAAACAAAACTGAATACTACTTAGATTTGAATGGATGGCTAGATGGAGCTAGTGTTCCTAATATTGATGGGTATGGAACTGTTGATATTTATATCGAAGGGAAAATTGTTGCTAGCGGCGTTTCTGACTTTTATCGAAAATATCCGTATGGAACTAATTATGAAATCAAAAACATAAAGGTGACCACAGGACATGTGTACAATGGCACATTTTCTGGTCACTTAAAGGGAAGGATAACAGAGCCATCTACGACTTTGTACCCATCATTTTCGGCTAAAACATATACACTTACGGTGAATCCAAATGGTGGCTTAATAAATGGAGATGGAAACTCGAAAGTATTGGATACAAAATTATGTTTCGATACTGGAAATTGTTGTGATATAAATTATTTGAAACCTACTAGAAAAGGATTCGAGTTTCTTGGATGGTATGACGCTCCTGAAAATGGAAATATAGTTTACGATTCTAATGGAAAATGTATAAACAATGGAAATTATTGGAAAGAGTCTAGTTATATAAATCCTAATGATTTAACAGTTTATGCTCAATGGAAAAAGGTGTCTTATTCTGCTGGTACAATTCTAAATGTTGAGGGTTCTGATTATATCGTCATGTCTCAGACGGATGATGATACTTATTTGGTTATTGATGGAGAAAGCCTTGGAAATATTCAGCACCAGCCGAATGTGGATTCATATGGAAACTACAAAGTTGGAACATATGAAACACCAGATGAGAAGCGTCCTGAGGGCCAGTATTCCAACACTTATGCAGGTATCTATATTGATAACTATCTAGAAAACACATGGTATAAACAGCTTCCTGAGAAGCTACAGAAAGCGATTCAGGCAACGGACATCAAACAGGCATCTTACAGAAATATTGCATCCAATCCAAAATGGAAATGGTTTGACCCAATCGGAGGTTCGAACAACAATTGGTATTATAATGAAGGTACTACAGAAAATCCAAAATGGGTTAGATATGATAAAGCAAACTATCCAGAGGATGAACAAGGCGCCTATCCTTTGAACTGTTGGAAACAGAGTGAAAAAAGTTATAACAACACAACTTATAACACAATTTCAAGACATGTATTCCTGCCAAGCGTTGAAGAAGTATCCAATCTAGTGGATCTAAACAACGCCAACAAGGTTTACAATTTCTTGAAAGGAACAAATAACTCTGTAAACCACATGTGGTTCAGAGACTGTAATTCTAGCTCGCCTCGCTATGCGGTGGATCTGAATTACGGCATTCGTTCAATGGATAGCGGCAGTGTGACGGATACTTGGCGCGGCGTCCGCCCTTCCTTTGTCATCGACCTATCAAAAGTTGATTACACCGTAACAGGCTCTGTTAACTACAAATAACACAACACAGAATCTCATTATAGAGGTTCTGTTTTTTCATGTCTCTCTCCTATCAGTTCCCTATTAGTTTTCCCGTTTTGACACGTTTGCACTGTTTTGGTTTTACTTAGGTGATTATTACTTTGGTTAAAAAAGTTATTTCTGACTGATTGGATTTCTTATAGGGGTCTTTAAGTTCTTGTAAAACGGAAAATAAGCGTTAAAAAAAGACCAACAATGGAAGTTGTTAGTTTTGGAGAGACATGACAACATATGAATGGCAGGAAGCATGAGTGTAGCGGATATAATCTCCGAAGATATCGTTGTTGAAGTTTCCCATAGCATACTTCAGGTTTCCAAAACCATTAGTTCTGTGATCATTATCGTTCTGCAATACATTTACTTCATAAGAAATGCTGTCAATTTGCGAATACTCCCCTGTATAATCATTCCATCCTTTTGCTTCAATGTTAAAATCACGATCATTACAACGAATCTGAATGCTTCCACAAAACAAATCCCATATAGTAAACACAATAGTGGGAATTGCGATGATCAGATATATCACACTTTTTTTTGTATTATACTGAATTTTTAAGCCTTTTTTTTGTGTCTTTTTATCCATCATTGTCTCCTCCATAAATTCAAATTTAATAGCGCAAAAGGAAATATATGACATA
>ERZ859776.63-NODE-63-length-75467-cov-7.142259_pt1 | contig 75467 bp, 73 predicted proteins | sample MGYA00509987_ERZ859776 | MGnify/ENA primary metagenome ERZ859776 (study PRJEB30046, sample SAMN00715146) | human gut metagenome | study: EMG produced TPA metagenomics assembly of the A metagenome-wide association study of gut microbiota in type 2... | reverse complement strand
GGGAGTAAATTCCACCACCAAATGTGGTGGTGGAATTTAAAATTTCATTTTTGGATATTTTCTGAAAAAAGACAAATATTTGAAAATTACAGGATTATATGATATATTTTGTTGCATAAAAGCAGATTGCCTGTACATGGTGACATATATAAATAATGAAGAGGAAAATCTATGAACGATAAAAGAAAGATAATAGCAATATTTATAATTGTTGCGATAGTAGCTGCGCTGGCTGCAGTTGCCACATTTTTTGTGATTAAATCAGCAAAAAAAGAGGCTCGAGGCTCGTCACAGATGACAGAAACAGCCACAGAGGATAGTTCAGATAAGGAAGACCCGCAGCATACGGGAGGCAATGCAGGCTCAATGAGTGCGACATCTGATGATGGAGCTTCTGCGGATGAGACACAGATACTGTCTGCAAGCTCTGTTGCGGAAAACAGTAAGCTGACCTTCGGAATTGATGTATCTAAATATCAGGGCACCATAAAGTGGGACAAGGTTGCCGCAGGCGGAATTGATTTTGCGATGATACGTGTGGGCTACAGAACCCAGAAAACAGGCGAGATGTGTGTTGATACAAATGCCAGATACAACATGCAGGAGGCACAGAAAAATGGCATAAAGGTTGGAGTATATTTTTTCTCATCAGCAGTAAATGAAACAGAAGCCATTGAAGAGGCAGACTGGGTTGCAGATTACATCTCAAAATATCAGATTACATATCCTGTGGCATTTGACTGCGAGGGCTTCACAGACTCAGCAAGCAGACAGTATGGCATGTCATCAGAGGCCCGTACCAAAGTAGCTGAGGCATTTTTGCAGGAAATATATAAAAAAGGATACACGCCTATGTTTTACGCTGCCATGAATGAGTTGTTGGAAAACAGCCAGTGGGATACTAAAGCGCTTGAGAGCAGCTACAAAATCTGGGTGTCACAATATCCGGACACAGCTTACCCGGAAACACCACAGTCATCTTATGAGGGCACACATGCCATGTGGCAGTATACCAATAAGGGAAAGGTGTCAGGGATTGATAAGCCGGTAGATTTGAATGTGGCATACTTTGGGTTTGATGAAACAGAGTCTGCAAAAAATGGAGATGCGGCTGACAATGCAACAGCTGATCCGGAAGCAAATATGAAGTTTTCGGATGTAAATGAGACAGTAACTGCCAAGGAAAGCGTCAATCTGAGGGATATTCCTAGTCAGGGCAATGACAGCACAATTAAGGTAACGCTGAATAACGGTGATACAGCAACAAGAACAGGCGTCAGTGACAGTGGCTGGTCACGTGTGGAATATAATGGACAGACGTACTATGCCATTTCAAGCTACCTCACAACAGATATGAACTATGTAGTTCCCGGACAGGACGGAAGTGGCAGCGGAGACGGACTGAAGACAAAGTTCAAGGAGTGTAATGATACTGTCACTGCAAAGATAGAGGTTAATCTGCGTGCACTTCCAAGTGTCACAAATCCTGATGCTACAGTTATTGCAACAATAAAAAATGGGGAAACAGTCACCAGAACCGGAATCAATGAGGAGTTTGGCTGGTCACGCGTGGAATATAATGGACAGACACTTTACTGTGTGACAAGCTATCTGAGTGTGCAGTGATATAATGAACGCAGTGCTTTGGAGAATAAAGTCAAAAAAATAAAATGTTATTATGCTAAAATCACACATAAAGTAGAAATAGTGAAAAAATGTCATGGATATAATGATAGAATTGTCTTAAAAAGTGCGTTAAAATACAAAATAACGAAATACGTAAGTAAAGGGGCATTTTATGGAATATTCAGCAATTTTTCATGACATGGATAAAAGATTCTGCTATGCGATAGATAAGGATTTGTTTGTGATACGCGTGCAGGTTAAAAAGGATGATATGAAGGAGGTAATCCTTCACTATGAGGACAAGTATATACCAATGGAGCGCAAGGATACGCGAATGACACTTCCTATGAAGAAGGTAGCCACCTCGCAGTTTCACGATTATTATGAAGCACAGCTTCAGATGCATCTGATATGTCTGAGATACTTTTTTGAATTTACGGACATGCAGGGTGAAAAGGTATATTACGGCAATTATGAGTTCGATAAGGAGTGCATCACAAACAGGGACAGAATGTTTGACTGCCCGCAGAATCTCAGAGAGGAAGAGATGTTTGAGGTGCCACAGTGGGCAGCCAACAAGGTAGTGTATCAGATTTTTCCGTCGCGCTTTGCCGCAACACAGCCGGTGGACAAAGAGCTGTGGTATAAGGCACCGATTACACCAATGGATGATTTGCATGGCAATCTCAGGGGAATCATAGAGCATCTGGATTATATTAAAGATCTGGGAATCGATGTGGTGTATCTGACACCAATCTTTAAATCAAATTCGTGCCATAAGTATGATACCATTGATTATTATCAGGTTGACCCATCATTTGGAACAACAGAGGATTTAAAGGAGCTCGTACAAAAATCTCACGAGCGTGGCATGAAGGTAGTGCTGGATGCGGTATACAACCACTCAGGAAGAGAATTTTTTGCATTTCAGGATATACTTGAAAAGGGCGAAAAGTCAAAATATCTCGACTGGTATTTTATCGACGAGCTGCCGCCTAGGGGTGAATGGGGAGAAATTCCAAACTTCAAATGCTTCGGCTATTACGGTGGAATGCCAAAGCTTAATCTGAAAAATCCTGAGGTTGAAAAATACATCACGGATGTTGCCTGCTACTGGATTAAGGAATGTGATATTGACGGATGGAGACTGGATGTAGGAGACGAAATCAGTCATTTCTTCTGGAAGAATTTCAGAAAGGCAATCAAGGCAGTAAAGAAGGATATGCTGATAATTGGTGAGATATGGCACTATGCAGGAGACTTCCTCGAGGGAGATGAGTGGGATACTGTCATGAATTATCCATTCTACCTGAATCTGATAGATCTGCTTGCAGACGAAAAAATCAATGTCAGCCAGTTTGTACAAAATCTTGGATATCTGAAGGGCCGCTTAAACAAAAAGTGCTATCCTCTGATGTGGAACCTGATTGACAGCCATGATACAGCAAGATTTTTACATCTGTGCAACGATAATAAGAAAAAACAGCATCTCGCTGCAGCATTTCAGCTGCTACTGCCGGGAATGCCTATGGTCTACTATGGCGATGAGTATGCCATGCCGGGAGCAAATGATCCGGACTGCAGACGAGGCATGTACTGGGATGAGGAATACCAGGACAAGGAGATGTATAATTGGTATAAGAAACTTATGCAGATTAGAAAAGCACATGCATGCATCGTAGAGGGCGAAATGATTGAGACAATCACAAACGACGATGAGGATACGATTGTTATGATCAGAAAAAACGGCGAAGAGACAATCGCAATGCTTTTCAATTGCGGCAGCAGTGTAAAGGAATTTGGTGTGTATGCCGAGAAATATAATCTGCTTACAGATAGCGCGTTTGACGGAAAAGTAGACGGGCTTGACGCTGCCGTAATTGTGCTTTAAAAATTATATGGATTATCTATAAGAAGATGGGGTTTTGCCCGTCTTCTTTTTGAAACATGAACTAAAGTAGTATTGATTCGAATATCCAACCTTAAAGCTGATTTCTTTAAGTGATAGGTTGGTATTTTTCAACAGATTGCACGCTGCCTCAATACGGATATCCGAAATTACATCTGAAATATTCTGCTGACGATGTTTTTTGAAAAGAGCGCTCAGATGAGCCGGACTGATATTGACATTGTCGGCAATTTCGTTCAGACATAATGTGTTTTCCTGATAGTGTTGACGTATGTAATCTATGGTTTCGGTACAGACATGCTCCTGATGGCTTTGGTTTGAACGGGTAATCTTATCAGATATTGTATGACACAAACCTGAAAGCCACTGGAAGATTTCTGTACTCGTTGAGAAGGAATCAAGTCTCTGGTAGGTTTTCACAATGTCTTTTTCCATATCATCGATATTAATTCCCATATCATACAAAAATTTGATTAAATGTCCGAGCAGCTGATAAATTCGTAGGAAAATAAATTGCTTGCTTTTGTAGTTTTTAATCAAATCCTCCGAAAAGCTAAGAATCCAGTTATCAATTCCGGAAATATCGTTTTTACACAAAAGCCGGATAAGCTCCTCATTTCCGGAAACGTCATATAATTCAACAGAATAATTAGTGTCTGTCGTATCGCTGATTGTAAATATATTTTTCTGCGGAAAGAAAAACCGATATTCGAGAGATTTTAAGGCATTGGAATATGATGCTGACAAAGCCCACAGGTCTTTGACGAGGTTACCGATTCCTATATTCAATTCAAAAAAGCTGTTTTTGTAAAGCTGTATCAGCTCAGTCAATAGGTCATAGGATACATTATAGAAGCTTTTCCTGTTGGAGGGATTGCTGCCGATTAACAGAACAATTTCATCAAAGGTTGACAGAGTGTGAACCAGTGGAAAATACTTTCTAAAACGTTCCTTTAGTGTATCGGACAGGCTCATAAGCCTGATGTGGTATTCTTCAATACCATAGCTTTCTTTTATCTCTGATGCGTTTTGTATTCTGATAACGATGGCCTGAAAAAAATCGTAGTTAAGCTCTAATTGAAGATAGTCCGCGTAATGTGAAAGGGCATAGCGTGCTTCATCGCTGGAGGTTTGTAAAAGCTGGTGAAAAAAATTGTCAACCATAACAGGACGGCTGTTTTTGAGTATTTCAAGGTTCTTCTGCTCTTTATCAAGCATATCAAGAGCATTCTTTATGATTTCCGCCAGATAAGAATAATCGAGAGGTTTTTCAATGTAGTCAAACGCTCCGAGCCGTATGGCCTGTTTAGCGTATTCGAATTTATCAAATGCACTGATCAGTATTATTTTGATAGAGGAATTGATTTCAAGAGCCTTTTGGGCAAGAGATAAGCCATTTAACTGTGGCATTTCAATATCGGAAATGATTAAATCCACTGCGTTTTTCTCCAGATAGTCAAGAGCCTGCTGACCATCGTAGGCCTTGCAGGTGACCTGCGCATTTAAAGCGTACCAGTCAATGTTGTGGCAAATACCATCAACAGATATATGGTTGTCATCTATAATCATAATTTTGTACATCAGTAATCCTCCAGTAATTGTGGTATTCTTATAATAATAGTTGTTCCGGAATCTATGATACTTTTGATTTCAAGCGTGCCATGACCTTGCAAGGATGAACATATACGTGAATTGATATTGCTTATGCCAAAATGCTTCTCATAATGAATCTGTTTGGAAGCAAGACCTTCCCTGAGCTCGTTCAGCTTGTCTGCTGACATACCAATACCATCGTCTGAAATCATAATATCTATCATGTCATCATCATATGTAATGGAAATATGGATATGCATATGAATGCCATTTCCCTTAAGTCCGTGCTGAATAGAATTTTCCAATATAGGCTGTAATGTGAATTTACAAATAAGGAAGTTTTCTATTCCTTCTTCCATCTCAATATCCCAGTCAAACAGGTTATCCTTACACAGAGCCTCCATCTGCATATATAGCTGTGCAATCTCCAATTCCTTTTTTATAGGAATCAGATCGTTTGAGGTGCGCAGCAGACCTCTGTAAAAACGAGATAAATCAGAAAGCATTTTGTCAGCCTTGTCAATCTCGCCAAGCGATAATAAATTCTGGACCGAAGCAAGAATATTATATAGAAAGTGAGGATTTATCTGTGATTGCAGTAATTGATAATTGAGTTTTTCCTCCTGTATTTTCAGGTTCAGATTATTTTCAAAACTGCAATTCAGCTCTGAAATCATATTGGAGCAGGTGAGAGTCAGTGTATCTATTTCATCTAAATGTGTAGAGACAGCCGGAACCAGACTGTCTATCTGAGTGGTATCTATGACATTGTCCATATTGATTTCCGACATGGCATGAGACAGTCGATTGACCTTATTCGTCATCTGGTCACCTACCCAGATAATTGAGAACATGGTCAAAGGAACGATGATAAGGAAGCATATGAAAATCACTTCTACAAGAATGAACGAGCCTTGTCTAATGTAATAATCAGGTGTTTCTGTAACAAGAAACAGAGTATTGTTTACGGGAACAGAAATTATCTCATTTTTATCATATGAAAAATGGGCAGAATTTGTATTCTGGGTAATTCTATCAAGCTTATTACTTGATATCGCAGTGCCGATTTGATTTTTATCGGTGCTTGACACTATAATGCCTTCTGTATCTACTATATAGGATATGGAAGGATTGTCCGGTAAAAATTGATTCAGATAGCTGCTAAGTTCATCGCTTGTTATATGGATGGCGAAACAGTAGTCCCTGGAATTAATCCGGGCAAATCTATAGCAGGAGAGCACGCCGGACGGATTTTCGTTTTTGCTTACCATATATGGAAAGCTGACATCCTTGCGGAAAATCCATTTGGAAGAGATTCCTTGATTTGAAAAATCGCTTAGTTTTACATTATAATTTTTGATATCTGATAAGGCACAGAAGGTAAGTCCTTCATCAGAGACAAAGCTGTTATCGGGCAGAAAAACATTAATATGATACAGATTAAAATTATCGGCCATTGATGTAATATTGTTTTTTACAGAGGAAAAGGTGTCAATATATTTTGACAGAGGCATTTCCGGAGTACTATATAAGCTGCATAAATTTAAATTAATAGAATCAGCCAGATTTTCTATCTGGTTCATTCTATTTTCAAGCTGGCTTTGAGACTTTTCGCAGACAGCTCTGTTTTCTTTTAAGATGTTGCTTCGCGCCATGGAATATGAAATTTTGTATGAAATTGTTCCTAATATTAGAAGAGGAAGTAAGGCGCAGATGATAAAGCAGATAATCAGCTTTAAACGAAAATGCTCTTTTATGGTATATATTAATGATGTAAATCGCTTCATATTGTATTATCACTCCTTCTACTCTGATTCTAATAAAATTGATAAATAATTACAATAAATTAATTAATATACTAAAAAAATTATAAATCATGCATAAAATAATATATTTATTTACCGAGGGTAATTTTTTATAATGATATTACCAAAAAGCAGTAAATGCAATAATATAAAACACATTGGAGGGTAAAAACATGAAAAAAAGATTAGTTAGCGTACTTCTTTCCACAACAATGCTTATTGGACTTTGCAGCGGCTGTGGAAAAACCAAAGGAGACTCAGAGGTAAAGCAGAATGAAAATTCAAACAAGATTACTTTAATGACTCAGGACACAACCTTTGGAAAAGCGTTTGAAGAGTATATCCGCAAGGCTGAGGAAGCTACAGGACTGGAAATTGAAACGATTGCGTGTCCAACTAATACGGATGACCGTCAGGCAAAGATTACAACGATACTTTCATCAGGTGATGACAGCATTGATGTAATTTCAATCAATGACGAGATGATGAGCGCATTTAAAAATACAGGATATCTTGAGCCTCTTCAGGATACAGTCATGACACCGGAGGTCGCAGCAAACTTCCCACAGAAATATATGCAGGGAATGACGATGGTCGGAGATAACATTTATTCAGTGCCATGCTTCATGGATATTCTTGCTTTCTGGGTAGACGAAGAAAAGATGGCGAATGCAGGTCTTAGCGAGATTAAGACAAAAGAGGACTTTGAAAAGTATGTAGAGGCAAATTCAGGAGACGGTAAGTATGGATATGGTGATGCCTGGGAAAAGACATATGTATTTAATTCTATCGGAACATTTGTGAATCTGTTCGGAGGGGATTATTATGATTGGACCAATCCTAAAACACAGGAAGCGGTAAAATTCATGTACGATATGATGAAGAAGAAGCAGACACCTGCTTCACAGCTTGCAGACCAGTATGATCCAATGATGCAGAAATTCTTTGACGGAGAATATGCTTCAATATTCATGTATACAGGTTCCATTCAGACTTTTGTTAATTCTGGCAAATACGGCCCAGACAAACAGCATATTGCTCCGATGCCAACATTTGAGGACAATAAGGCATATATATCAACATGGGGATATGTTTTAAACAGTGCTTCAAAGAATAAAGCAGCAGCAGAAAAATTCCTGAATTATGCTGCAAGCAAGCAGGGCGAGTTGGATTACACAGAAATGACAATGAGAATACCGGCAAGAACTGACGTACTTGAAAGTGATGAACTGGCTAAAATGAATCTGCCGGGTATTGACGACATAAAAGAGTATGTAAACAATACAGAACTTGTTGCGCGTCCTATGGCTCCGCAGGCAATGGAGTTCATTAGCGATATGGGTTCTTTATTCCAGCAGTATGTGTCAGACGAGCTGTCTCTTCAGGAATTTTGCAAGAAAGCGCAGCAGTCGGTTGATACGTATGTAGTAAAGTAGTTGTTACTGTTCAGATATTTACAGGAGGCAAAAAGCAATGCAGAAGAAGACAAAAGGAATATGGGTAGCATGGCTCCTGGTACTGCCGGTAGTGATTGTAAGATTTTTTACCACTTTATATCCAATCACTATGACATTTATTAACAGTACTTATGACATGAGCCTGCTAAAAGGAAATAATTTTAAATTTATAGGACTGGGTAATTATATCAGGATTTTCAGCGATCAGAAATTATTATCTTCTATCTCATTTACAGTGAAATTTACCATAGTTTCAATGCTGTTTCACTTGATACTTGGTGTGATTCTTGCTTTGATGCTGAACATGAAGTTTAAAGGGAAGAAATTCCTTCGCACGATTGTGCTTATACCATGGGCAATGCCAATGGTAGTTGCAGGACTTGCAGCAAGATGGGCATTCAATGATCAATATGGTCTGATTAATGATCTGATCAGAAAATTTGTACCGAATTTCCATTTTGACTGGCTTGTTCATGCAGGCTCAGCGCAGGGCGCAGTAATTGCAGTAGATTTATGGAAGGATTTGCCGTTCTTTTCTATTCTGGTACTTGCCGCATTACAGTTTTTGTCAGCAGATATTTATGAGGCAGCAAAAATTGACGGCGCAGGTCCGATACGCTCATTCTTCTCTATTACATTGCCAAACATAATGAAAACAATATTAAGTCTTTCAATATTCTTTACCATGTGGCGACTAACCAGCTTTGATCTGGTATATGCCATGACATCCGGAGGCCCGGGTGATTCAACATCACTGCTGGCATATAGGATTATGCAGGAGGCATTTACAAATCTGAATCTCGGATATGCATCTGCCATTGCGGTTTGTCTGTTTATTGTCATGACTATTCTAAGCTTTATACAGCTTCGGGCAATTAAGAAATTTGATTAAATATTGGAAGGAGAGGCTTTAGAATGAAAACACAATCAAAAAGAATGCTGTCATCAGTATTTAAATGGATATTGATGCTGATAGTTGCTTTTATCATACTGCTTCCGCTGATTTGGATTTTTATATCTTCCATTTCACCAGCAAATGAGTTGTTTAGTTCACCGATTCATTATATTCCTAAGCATCCTACGCTGGATAATTATATCCGTATCTTTACGCAGATGAACCTTGGTGAAAAGATTATTAATACAGCAATTATTACGGTTTGTTCTCTGGTAGTATCAACGATTATATGTCTTATGGCAGCTTATGCGTTTACCAGATATGAAGGAAAGGGGCTTTCGCTCGTATATGCAGCTATTGTTGCATCGGCACTGATTCCCGGAATTGTAACAGCAAGACCTTTATATGATTTAATGAAAACCTTTGGGCTTGTAGATACGTTCCCCGGACTGGTTATCATGTATACCAGCTCGCTGATACCATTTACCATGTTGATTTTAGGCAATTTCCTAAGTGAAATACCGGTTTCGATTGATGAGGCAGCAGAGATAGACGGAGCAAATATGTTCCAGAAGCTTTTTTATATCACACTGCCTTTGATGAAGCCTGCAGTGGCAACAATATTGATTATCAATTTTATAAACTGTCTTAACGATTTATTTACACCTTTGTTTTTCGCACAGAAAATCGAGGTGCTGAGTGTAGCAATTACAACTATTCCACGAGAAACAGCTTATAGCATGCCTTGGGATTTGATAAGTACGGTAGGATGTATTATATTGTTACCTATAATCATATTCGTGCTTCTCTTTGAAAAGCAGATTATGGAAGGTGTTATGGCAGGTGGAGTAAAACAATAAAAGGAAGGTATGAATTATGGGAGATAACGTATTTACCGCAGGAATGTCAGATATTTTCAGATTGAGAAATGGAAGGTCAAGAGCAATCAATGCCGAGAACCCGACCGGAGAAAAAGGAAAGGGAGGAATGGCAGCCAGTCATCTTGGACCTTCAAGAAAGGGAAGCCCTTGTTTAAAAAATATTATGCCAAACGAAACCGTAGTTTTGGCTGAGATGGATGGACCGGGTATTATCCAGCACATCTGGATTACTGTTAATAACAAAACATCGGATGCTGATTGTTATGTACTGCGCGATTTGGTACTGCGCATGTATTGGGATGATGAAGAGGTGCCTTCAGTTGAAAGCCCACTGGGTGATTTCTTCTGTTGTGGATTTGCGAGAGAATGTCTTGTTTCTTCAATGCCGATATCGGTAATTCCGAATCGTGGTTTTAACAGCTATTTTCAAATGCCATTTCGCAAAAAGGCAAAAATCACGTTAGAGAATCAGCATGATAATCCAATCCCGGATTTCTTTTATCAGGTAGATTATTGCCTGTATGATGAGCTGCCGGAGGACACTGCTTATTTTCACGCACAGTGGAGACGCCAGAGAATCACGGAGCTTGCAAATGATTATGTTATACTGGACAATGTCAAGGGAAAGGGTCATTATGTAGGTACATACCTTGCTCTTACCACACTTGAAAGATATTGGTGGGGAGAAGGTGAGGTTAAGTTCTATATTGACGGAGATGATGAATATCCTACTATATGCGGCACCGGAACAGAGGACTATTTCGGAGGCTCATGGAGCTTTGCACATCAGGTAAACGGAAAGACGGTAGAACAGACCTACAATTCACCGTTCTTGGGATATCCTTATTATTCAGCGCATGATGAACTGGTACATAATCCATATCATAATGATGATTGCCCGCCAATGAGAGGCTTTTATAGGTGGCATATGATGGATCCGATTTGTTTTGAGGAGAACCTGAAGGTGACTATCCAGCAGATTGGTGTATGCTACAAGGGCTTATTCGAGAGACAGGATGATGTTGCAAGCGTTGCATATTGGTATCAAAGTGAGCCACATCAAGCATTCTCACCTCTGATGGATAAAAAAGGCAGATGGCCAAGATAGGAAGGTTACTTTATGAAGACATATGATGTGGTGGCATTGGGGGAGCTGCTGATTGACTTTACAGAAAACGGATTTAGTGAACAGAATAACGGAATGTTTGAAGCCAATCCGGGGGGAGCACCGTGTAATGTCCTTGCAATGCTTAGAAAATTTGGAAAAAAGACAGCTTTTATTGGAAAAGTAGGACAGGACATGTTCGGCAGCCTGTTAAAGCATACACTTGAAGAGCTTGAAATTGATACATCAGGTTTGTGCATGGATGAAGCTGTGAATACGACACTTGCATTCGTACATACTGCAAAGAATGGAGACAGAGATTTTTCCTTTTACAGAAATCCGGGAGCTGATATGATGCTCTCTGAGTCGGATTTGAACCGTAAGCTGCTCACAGATTGCAGATTGTTTCATTTTGGTACACTTTCAATGACAAATGAAGTATGCAGAAACGCAACAAAGACAGCAGTAGAAACCGCGAAAAATGCAGGTGCGTTTATTTCATTTGATCCTAACATAAGGGAAACACTGTGGGATGATATGGAGGATGCAAAAATACAGACCGCATATGGAATGAGCAAATGTGATATTTTGAAGATATCGGATAATGAAATAAAGTGGTTTACTTCTATACAGGATTACGATAAGGCTGCTAAATATCTGTATGATAAATACAATATTCCGCTGATTCTTGTATCACTTGGTCCAGATGGAAGCATGGCATTTTATGACAATCAGTGTATCTATATGCCGGCATGTCATATGGAGAATACCATTGAAACTACCGGTGCAGGAGATACATTTATGGGATGTATACTCAACTATGTACTGGATCACAGCCTGGTACTGTCAGGTGGACAGATATATGAGATGCTTCAGATTGCAAATGCAGCGGCTGCATTTATTACAACAAGAAAGGGTGCTTTACGCGTTATGCCGGAGATGGAAGACATTCGCAGAGTTGTAGAAGCGACGAAAAATAGGTAAATCGCAGTAAAATAATTTTATATGAGTTTTTATGGACAGGAAATTGCAGGCAGCTGCTTTTTCCTGTCTTTTTGCATAAAATCAATTCTGTTGAGGTAAAATTGAGATTGACATTGTATTTTATGAGTATAAAATACAAGGAATCAGGTGATGTACAATGAAAAGGCATAAAATATGTAAAATTATTTTGGCTATACTGGCAGTTTTTTTATGTGTGGCTTTTTATGAGTTAATCGGAATCTGCATCACATATAAAAAACAGCCGGCAGTGTCTGATGCTACTATAAAGGAAACACAAAATATTATGAGTGTGGCGGGGAGAGAGAATACGGAAAGAGCAGTAATCATTGAGAAAAATTCGCAGGCTCTTTTAGAAAGAGTTAGATTAATCCAAAATGCAAAGGATGAAATAATCCTTTCTACATTTGCATTTAAATCAGACGAAAGCGGAAAATTGATTTTAGGAGCACTGTATGATGCGGCAGACAGAGGCGTACATGTCCGCATATTGGTAGATGGAATGGAGAGCTGGATTGATATGGAGGGTAATCCATATTTTTATGGATTATCTTCGCATGAGAATGTTGAGATTAAGCTGTACAATAAAGCAAATCCGCTTAAGCCATGGAAGACAATGGGAAGAATGCATGATAAATATCTGATTGCAGATGGTAAAATATATATTCTTGGCGGAAGAAACACATATAATTATTTTTTGGGTGATTTTCCGGGGCATAAAAATTTTGACCGGGATGTGTTAGTTGTCTGCGATGAGCCACAGAAAGATAATTCGGTCAATCAGCTTTGGAATTATTTTGAAACAATATGGGAACAGGAGGACTGTCGGTATTTTCATAACAGTAAAAAATTAGCTGACAGACAATCTGTAAAGAAAGCAGTTTTAGAGCTGCAGGAAGGGTATCAGCAATATTTTGAAGTTAATAAGGAAAAAATTTGTGATACAGATTATGCGGATGAAACCTTTGAAACAGAAAAGATTATCTTGTTATCAAACCCAATCCACACCGGAGCTAAGGAACCGGTGGTATGGTATCAGCTGGGAGAATTAATGAAAAATGCAAAGGAACGCGTAAAAATTCATACACCATATATTATTTGCAATGATATGATGTATAATACGTGGGAGGAAATTGCACAGAAGGTTCCGGACTTTTCTATTATGACAAATTCTGTTGCAAATAACGGAAATCCATTTGGAGCTGCTGATTATGCCAAAAACAGAAACAGAATTTTAGAAACAGGAATTGATATATGGGAATATGAAGGTGGTTATTCGTATCATGGAAAAAGTATTCTGATTGACGATGATCTGTCAGTAATAGGTTCATTCAATATGGACATGAGAAGTACTTATCTGGATACAGAGCTGATGCTTGTAATACGCAGTAAAGAGATTAATAAACAGCTGGAGGATGGCATGATGGAGTATGAGAGCGTGTCCAGACAGGTATTAGACGATGGAACATATTATGATCCGTATCATGTAAAGCCGATTGAATTAACAGAAAAACATAAAAGAAAGGTGTTTCTGGTACAGCATCTGCTTGGATGGGCAAGGGATTTGTTTTGATTAAAGGAGAATATAAAGCGTGTTTAAGATATTAATTGTAGAAGATGATAAGGAATTAAGTCTGTTATTCCAAAAGGTGCTTGAAAAGAGCGGATATCAGGTCAAAAGTGCGTCGGATGGAGCACAGGCACTGGAGGTATTGGACAGAGAGTATATTGATTTAATCATTTCCGATATAATGATGCCGGTTATGGATGGATATGAACTTGTGTCGGAGCTTCGTTCGGCGGGATATCAGATACCGGTGCTTATGATTACTGCAAAAAGCAGCTTCGATGATATGCGTCAGGGCTTTCTTTCGGGAAGTGACGACTATATGGTAAAACCCGTAAATGTCAATGAAATGGTTTTAAGGGTAGGAGCACTGCTTCGTCGTGCACAGATACTGAACGAACACAAAATTGTGATTGGCTCAACCGAGTTTGATTATGATGCAATGACAGTTGTGACCGGTGATGAAACTCTTGTCCTGCCAAAAAAGGAATTCCTGCTTTTATATAAGCTGGCAGCTTCACCGGGCAGGACATTTACGAAGCAGCAGCTAATGGATGAGGTATGGGGATATGAGACGGAGGCAGACCCACATACGATAGAGGTACATATAGGAAGAATCAGGGAGCGTTTTAAGGAAAATCCGGATTTCGAAATTGTAACTATGCGTGGTCTGGGATACAAGGTGGTGAAAAAATAATGGAACATAAAAAGAAAAAAGAATTGCGTATCCGCTCGTGTCTGACCGGTGCAATCTGGCTGGCACTTGCATTTTCTATGCTGATATCAGCCTTGTTGTTTGCGTTTTTGAATCATTTTTTGGATTTGCCCGGGAAAATACCGGGCCTTGGCTGGCTTTTGATTTTTAATACATTGATAGCAGGACTCATTACATCATTTATCAATGCAAGGCTCCTTGAGCCGATTACCAGGCTCGGTAAAGCAATGAAAGCAGTTTCACAGGGAGATTTTGAACAGCATCTGGAAACAAACAGCCGCATAGCCGAGATTGGAGAATCCTATCAGAGCTTTAATGTCATGACAAAAGAGCTTCGTGCAACAGAGATGCTGCAAATGGATTTTGTATCCAATGTTTCCCATGAGTTCAAGACTCCAATCAATGCAATTGAAGGCTATACAATGCTGCTCCAGGGAGATGAGCTGTCACAGGAGCAGGAGGGGTATGTAGAAAAAATCCTGTTTAATACTCAAAGGCTTTCAGGCCTTGTTGGAAATATTTTGTTGTTATCAAGGCTGGAAAATCAGAATATTCCAATGAAAAAAACCAAATATCGTCTGGATGAACAAATCCGTCAGGCATTTCTTTCATTGGAAGACAAATGGACTGAAAAAGGAATTGGCTTTCAGGTGGAGATGGAGGAGGTCAGATATGTTGGAAATGAAGGGCTTTTTATGCATATCTGGATGAATCTTTTGGATAATGCAATCAAGTTTAGTCCCCAAAATGGGACAATCACCATGTTTCTAAGGCATGAAAATGATTCTGTGCAGTTTATTCTGGAAGATGAGGGACCGGGAATCGCGGATGATGCAAAAGCCAGAATATTTGATAAGTTTTATCAGGTGGATGGTTCCCATAAAGCCGAGGGAAACGGCCTTGGCCTGGCACTTGTGAAAAGAATTGTAGACATCGCCGGTGGAACAATTAAAGCTGAAAACCGGGAATACGGAGGATGCAGATTTGTAGTAGAACTGCCAATAAAGAATTATAATGAGTAGCTATTTAGAACATGATAGTTACAATAATAAAATAATAAGATAAAAGATAGGAGAATTCATATGACATTTTATCAGGAACTGCAGTTAAATCAGGCCGGCTCTAAAAGCCTGCTGAAAAATAGTAAAACAATGAAAGAAAAACTATACCATGCGTTTGTATATATGGTGAAGATAGCTGTCACAATGGTTTTTTGCTTTGCCTTTGTCACTGCCTCAAGCATCATATTGGGAAAGGATAACAGCATTGTGGGAGTAGTGGTCTTATTATGCGTTATGGTATTTCGAAACGCTGATCTGGGAATCCATACCCGACATTCTACATGGCTTTTGGCATTGTTCTTTGTAATTATGACAGTATGCCCGCATCTGGCAAATCAGCTTTCACCGCTTCCGGCACTGCTTATAAACATTGCAGCTCTTGCAGTGCTGATTTTGTTCGGATGCCATAATCCATTTATGTTTAATCAATCCACACTGGTTCTTGGCTATTTATTGTTATATGGATATGATGTGTCAGGAAAAAGCTATATGCTTCGAATAGCAGGGATGGCCGCAGGAGCTGCCATCACATGCCTGGTATTTTACAGAAATCATAAAAACAGAGACTATAAAAGAAATATGAAAGCTGTAATTGAGGAGTTTGACCTTTCTTCATCACGTACAAAATGGCAGCTGTGCCAGATACTATGCGTACCGTTAGTTCTATGTATTGCACAGCTTTGTAATATGCCGCGTGCAATGTGGGCAGGTATTGCAGCCATGTCCGCCATACTGCCGTTTATGGAGGATATGCAGTACAGAGTCAGAAAGAGGATTGTCGGTAATATCGCCGGGGTTATATGCTTCATAGTTTTATACTTCCTGCTTCCGCCATCAATCTATGCGTACATAGGAATCATAGGTGGAATCGGCGTGGGATTATCGGCACAATACGGCTGGCAGGCCGTTTTTAATACATTTGGCGCTCTGGCTATAGCTGCAGAGAGCTATGGGCTAAAGGGAGCAGTCGGCCTAAGGGTGATTCAGAATGTATTTGGAGTCGTTTTTGCGTTGGTATTTTGTGCTGTATTTTATAGATTTATGTCAGTGAAAGAGGAAGTGGTTAATTAGGATAATGAAACTTGGGTTGAAAAAGGACGTAATTATGGTATAATTAGACCATAAATAAGGGGGTGTATATTATGCCGCAAATAATTCCAATTAAAGACTTGAAGAATACATCGGAGATATCTGATATGTGTCATAAGACAGAGGAGCCAATTTATGTTACTAAAAATGGCTATGGCGATATGGTAATTATGAGCATGGAGATTTATGAGTCAACAATGAGACAGATTGCCATGTACAGAGATATAGAGATATCTGAAAAGCAGATAGAGGCAGGACAGATAAAGGATGCCAGAACAGCACTTAGAGAAACGAGGGCAAAGTATGGCTTATAAATTAAATGTTACAGAGCATGCTGATGAACTACTTGATAATCTTATGTATTATTTGATTTATAGATTAAAGAATAAACAGGCAGCGAAGCATTTGTTAGATGGTATTGATGTAATCTATGATAGATTGGAGGTCAATCCCTTTCAATTTGCAGATTGTAGAGATGCATATCTTGCCAAGAAAGGCTATAGAGAAGCAGTTGTACCACAGATGAATTATATTATAATTTTCGATGTGAGAGATGATGTTGTAAATGTAGTTGGTATTTTTCATCAGTTAGAGAATTATCAAAATAAATTGTAATATGCTTGAAGTAAATCAGAGTCAGTAGAAATACTGGCTCTATTTTTTTAACTTTTGTCAAAATCAGGAAACAGATAATTTACTGCATGCTATCGAGAAGCTCTGAGAAGCTCTCGGACGGCATAGGCTTATAATAGTAAAAGCCCTGCATCTTATTACAGCCTGCCACAGTCAGGAAATCAGCCACTTCCTTTGTTTCCACACCCTCACACACGATACTGTGATGTGTGCGTTTGAGCATGTGAAAAATCTCTTCAATAACAATCTTTCCGTTGGTTGAAAGTGGTCCATCAAGGAAACGTTTGTCCATCTTTATTTCATCAAACTGAATATCCTTCATGGTATTGAGAGAGGAATAGCCTGAGCCGAAATCGTCCATGGAAATAAGTGCTCCGGCATTGTGGAAGTGTTCAATCATACAGTTGACAGCATCGTAATTGTGTATGTATGCTTCCTCTGTGATTTCAAATATTAAAAGACTTGGGTCGGGATGGTATTTTTCAAAAATCTCATGGACCTTCTGCTCAAATCCGGTTATGTTGTTGAAATGTGTCGGCGTCACATTCAGGGAAATTGGAACAACAGGAAGTCCACTGTCTCTACGCTCCTTCAGCCAGGCAAAGGCTTTTTCGTATACATAGTAATCTATGGTAGTAATATCTCCGGTTTCCTCAAGCACCGGAAGAAATTTATCAGGAGTCCAGACCACTCCGGGAGCCTTATTCCAGCGGACCAAAACCTCGGCACTTTCAATTTTTTTACTTTTACAGCCAATCTTTGGCTGCATATAAATACATATTTCGTCGTTGTCAATTGCACTCTGAAATGAGTTGATAACATCTGCACGGTGCTGTTCCATCTCAGCACAGTATCAAGTATATTACTTCCGGTTTCATATCCACAATACTCATTTATGAGGCGGAAGTCCTGGATATCAGCGGTGACAAATGCGTAGGAGCGTTGATCCTTGTGATTGCTCAGTATAGTATGCAGCTTTTCAATCAGGTATTCAGACGAAACACTATGAAAATGCCTTGAGCTGCTATAGCTTATCGATGGAGCTGCAGAGCTCATATGTTCTTTTTTGTAGCGCTTGTCCTCATACATTTTTTCGTCAGCTATTTTCATCAAATCCGGAATCAGATAGTAGTGATTGCGGTAGCTCATGTCCGTAGGTATCATTTATTTTTTTAAGATTGTTTAAATCAAACATCATGATACCCAGATTAAAGGTATCTTCTTTTTCCTGTAAATCGTACAGCTTTTTCTCGAGTGCCTTTTTGTTGTGCACACCCATCACATCGGACGAAGCAAAACGGACTACATCGCGTGTATAGTCCAGCATGACAAATGAAAGAGCGCATCCGATAAGTGAAAGAAGTATCAGGGCACCTGTAAAAATCATAATGATGCCGTTAGAGTAATGTACACCTGTCTGTATATGGAGTATCAGGGTACACAAAAAAAGCAGAAAAATAGCTATCTGCGTTCCGCAAATTAATAATATTTTTTTATTTCTATCCATTATTGAATCATCATCCTTTACTTAATATATGCATAAAACCTCAGCTATATGGTAAACTATGGCTATATATGAATTGCTAAGCCACGAGAATGACCTTCTGAGCCAGATGTTTTTCTATGCCAATCCGGGCGTCCTTCACACTGACTATATAATATCCGTGAAATTCGGATATAAGTCTGAGCTCCTGCCCGGGTATAAGTCCTAAATTTTCCAGATGATGTCTCTCTTTTTCCTGACCTCCTATGCGGTGAATTGTGTATAGTTTTCCTAATTCAGCTAAATTCAGTGGCATTGTTAAACCTCTCTTTCTGCCATATCCCCTCGGCGAACTAAAGTTAGCTTTATCTAACAGAAAATAACATAATTTGGAGTGGTTGTAAAGAATTGATTTGTAAACTCATATGAGGTGTGAAATTTTTCTGAAAATTGAAATGATAGCAGTGCTTTATCTGTAATGGATACATAAAGATTTAATAATAATCCCGAATGTTTTTTTAGATAAATAGGCCATTCGGGATTAATTTGTTCTTTTTTAAATTATTTTTGTGTGTTAAGATATGAAAAAGAAAAAATTTGGTAAACGATGATAGATTTTGGGAGAAGAATATTATGAGTGAAAATATTAGTGTAACAAAAATAAAATGTATGAGGCAAAGCGTGCGATGAAAAAGCTCCAAAATCAGAGTTGAAGGAAAAGGTTAAAACAAATATGAGTCAGATAATATTGGCGTCGGCATCACCGCGCCGAAAGGAATTATTAGAGCAGATTGGAGCAGAGTTTGTTGTCTGTCCTGCAAAGGGAGAAGAGATAATCACAGAGGAGGAGCCGTCTGCAGTTGTCATGGAGCTATCCCGTCAAAAGGCAGAGGAGGTAGCGTCAGGTGTGCTTACATACAATGAACAGCACGCAGAGCTTGTGACACCGCAGGATATTCTTGTAATCGGAGCGGATACGGTAGTGGCTTATGAGAATCAGATTCTTGGAAAGCCGAAGGACGAAGAAGATGCCAGGCGTATGCTTTCGATGCTTTCGGGAAAAACGAACAGTGTCTATACAGGGGTAACGTTTGTTTTTATTGACAAAGCCGGAAGAACCGGAGAACACTGCTTTTATGAGAAGACGGATGTCAGCATGTATACACTGACGGAAGATGAAATTGACCGCTATATTTCAAGCGGGGATCCGATGGATAAAGCAGGAAGCTACGGGATACAGGGACGCTTTGCCATCCACATTAAGGGAATACATGGTGATTACAATAATGTGGTAGGGCTTCCGGTAGCGCGCCTGTATCAGGAGCTTAGAAAGCTTGGAGTTGATGTTTAGCGAAGTCTTTTTTTAATAGCCGGTCCGATAAGCATGGCAATTATCATTTTTATCAGGTCGCCTGGGATAAATGGGAACACACATATTGAGAGCGCACCGCTGACTGTGCTTTTTGCCTCAAAGCAGAACCACGCTGTACCGAGTACATAGCATATGATAGTTCCGACAATCATACCAATGAGCTGGAGCCAAGGCTGGTGGAAATGATCGATTACAAGTCCTGCAATAATTGCCATGGCAATAAAACCGATGATGTATCCGCCTGTAGGGCCGGCAAGCTTAGCTGGGCCACCGGTGAAGCCTGAAAATACAGGGATTCCGACAAGTCCGATAAGCAGGTAAATCAGGTAGCTTATAGTTCCGCGTTTCCATCCGAGCAGATATAATGAAATATATATGGCCAGGTTTGTCAGTGAAATAGGTACCGGCCCAATCGGGATAGATAATGGTGCAAGAATACATGTGACAGCTGTCATGAGCGCTGTTACCGTTATGGCATAGGTCGTTCCATGCTTGTAGTCTATAGTTTCTGTCTGGTTCATGATAAAATCTCCTTTTTGTAAATTTCATAGTAATTTTTGTACGGTTAACACATTAACATGAAAAGATGTCAATTGTCAACCGTAACTGCAATAAAGGTTTACAATTATCGGGGAGTAATGAAAAAAAATACTAACATCGGTATATACGTACGCTATTCGGAAAACATGGATACTTGGAAAATGTCTGAAAATGTCTGAAAATCATTAAAAACAATCGACATTACAGCCAATAAACGCTATAATAGATACATTAAGATAAATGTACTGGGACTTGTATTATCCACAGCCGTCACGCGGTACGGCTGTCGCGGATAGCGTCAGGCCCCGGGAAGGGGAATTATATGCAGGATAAAAAGCAAAAAAAGGCAAAAATACAGGTTATATTTCTAATTCTTATTTCCACGCTTGTTATTTTAGCGGATTTTTATGCGATAATTAATTATCCAAAGGAATACATGCTCATTGCAGCAATCACAGTTATCTTTATGATTTGCCTGTGGGGAGTGATAAGCGGATTTTTCTCACTGAGTGCTCTAAAGGAGGACAGGAGGGAGGAACAGTATGACAGTATTTTTAAGTCGGAAAAGGCATCTTACCTCATGCTTAGAAAGTATTTTGATGAGATAGAGGGAAAGATTGAGATACTGCAGAAGGAGTCAAAGATTCCGACTGAGGATATAATCAATGCACAGAAGGGAATCGCAAAGGTTGTCATCAACAGGAATAAGGAAAATGCTGATGCGATTATGAGCTCTAATGAACAGCTTATGGAGACGTTTGAACATCTTGAGAATAAGCTCAAGGAGAGCAATGATTTCATTATTGAGAGCCAGAAAAATGTGATTTATGATAACCTCAAGGACATTATGGAAAAGCAGCAGGTTCTGTCTGACAGCATAAAGGATATGGAAATCCGTCTGAGTCAGGCAATCACAGCAAATCCTATTCAGTTTACAGCAAATGTTGAGATGCCTAAGCAAACGACCGACGCACCACAATCAGCACCGGCCATGGAGGCGATACCTGAACCTGTCGTAGAGGAAGCCGCGATAGCTGAGCCGGAGCCTGTTGCGGTAATCGAGCCGGAGCCGGTCATAGAGGCACCTGAACCGGAGCCGGTAGTAGAGTCAAGCCCTGTTGCAGAAGAAGCTGTTGCAGATACGACAAACAGCGATCCGAACCGCCAACTGAGTGCAGATGAAATAGCAGCACTTTTTGCAAGTGCAAACGCAAGTGCGACAGAACCTGAATCAGAGCCGACAGAGAAAGTGATTACGGAACCGGTCACAGAGGCACCTCAGGCACCAGAGCCGGAGCCGGTAGTAGAGTCAAGCCCTGCTGCAGAAGAAGCTGTTGCAGATACGACAAACAGCGACCCGAACCGCCAGCTGAGTGCAGATGAAATAGCAGCACTTTTTGCAAGTGCAAACGCAGGTGCGACAGAACCTGAATCAGAGCCAGAACCTGTAAGTGAACCGGAACCGGCAAAGTCTCCAGTTGTAGATTTGAATAACACAAATCGTAATCTGACACCGGATGAGATAGCCGCTTTATTTAGCAGCATGTAGAAATAATATTTTGTAATTATCTCACAAATATGTTAAAGTGTGCATGTTATAAAAATATGCACACTTTATTTTTTTGAAAGGAAATATAAAAAATATATGGAAACAATCAGATTTGACGAATTAGAACTAAATCCTAAGATTTTGCGAGGCATCAAGGATATGGGCTTTGAGGAGGCAACTCCAATACAGGCTCAGGGAATCCCGGCAGTGCTTTCGGGAAGGGATGTAATCGGACAGGCGCAGACCGGAACAGGAAAGACAGCAGCCTTTGGTATTCCGGTGCTTGAGAGCGTTGATGCATCAAGTCACAAGACACAGGTTATCATCCTCTCTCCTACAAGGGAGCTTGCCATCCAGGTGGCAGATGAAATCAGGAAGCTTGCAAAATATATGCATGGTGTGAAGGTACTTCCGGTATACGGAGGACAGGATATCAGCCGCCAGATTAAGGCACTTAAGGGCGGTGTGCAGATTATTATCGGAACCCCGGGGCGTCTGATGGACCATCTCAGGAGAAAGACAATCAGGCCTGACCATGTAAAGACAATCGTGCTTGATGAGGCAGACGAGATGCTCAACATGGGCTTCAGGGAGGATATCGAGACAGTACTTGAATACCTGCCACAGGAGCATCAGACAGTGCTTTTCTCGGCAACAATGCCAAAGCCTATTCTTGAAATCACGAGAAAATATCAGCATGATGCCATCAATATCAAGATAGTGAAAAAAGAGCTGACAGTCGCAAACATCGACCAGTATTACTATGATGTAAAGCGCAAGGACAAGATAGATGTGCTCACGAGACTGTTGGATTACTATAATCCAAAGCTTTCGCTTGTGTTCTGCAACACCAAGAAGATGGTGGACGAGCTGGCATATGAGCTTTGTGGACGCGGCTACAGTGCAGAAGGACTTCATGGCGATATGAAGCAGGTGCAGAGAGATCGTGTCATGAAGAACTTCAGAAACGGAAAGACAGATATTCTTATTGCCACTGATGTCGCAGCGCGCGGAATTGATGTGGATGATGTGGAGGCTGTTTTCAATTATGATCTGCCTCAGGATGACGAGTATTATGTACATAGAATCGGCCGTACAGGAAGAGCAGGCCGCTGTGGAAAAGCATTCTCCTTTGTAAAGGGCAAGGAGGTATATAAGCTCAAGGACATACAGCGCTACTGCAAGACAAAAATCTATGCACAGCCAATTCCATCATCTGATGATGTTGCCAAAATCAGGGCAGAAAAGATCATGGACCAGATTTCTACCATCATAGATGAGGAAAATCTCACAAGTGTCATTGACATTATAGAGAATCAGATAAATGAGTCGGATTACACCGCAATGGATATTGCAGCGGCATTTTTGTACCAGGCTATGGGTGCTTCAGAGATATCCACAGCTGAATCAAAGGACGACTATGATTTCCACAATACAGGAGCTGAGGATGGTATGGTACGTCTGTTTATCAACGTCGGAAAGAAGGACAAGATAAAGCCGGGCGATATTTTAGGCGCCATTGCAGGCGAGTCAGGCATGCCTGGCAGGCTTGTCGGTGCAATCGACATGTACGACAAGTATACATTTGTTGAGGTGCCGGCTGAGTATGGTAAGGAAGTGCTCAATGCAATGAAGAATGCGAAGATAAAGGGGCGCTCTGTGAACATGGAGCCTGCAAATTCACGTTAGCAAAGTCAGGCTTTTCTGATGACGCATCAGCTTTTCTTGTTCTCAGTGGTTCTGAATAGTTACGATGGTTGTATAAAAAATACCGGGACACAAAATTTGTTGCCCGGTATTTTTGATTACTTGTCGTCATCGATTCCCCAATGCTCTTTCATGTAATCCTTTCCCATTCCTCCGCCGATATCATTTTGATTTCTGCGAAGATAATTTACAAATATTCCACCAACAACCGCAAAAATGATAAGTGCTGCAAGTACTACCATATGGTCTCCCTTCTGAAACATGTGTCAAAATTACGCGTCAGCCAGCATCAGCACATGCTTCACAATCGATTTGATTATATTAACCGCAGTCTCCATGCCCTCCACTGATATGTGCTCAAATGGGCCGTGGAAGCCGTAGCCGCCGGTACCGAGGTTTGGACAAGGAAGTCCCATGAAGGATAAACGTGCGCCGTCTGTACCGCCGCGAACCGGGCGTGATAGCGGCTTAAGACCGTTTTCCTCTATAGCAGCCTTAGCCAGGTCGATAATGTACATGTTGTCCATTATGATTGAAAGCATATTCTCGTAGGAGTGGGTGATAGTCAAAGAAACAGTGCCCTCACCATATTTTTTGTTCATCTCTATCTCAAGAGAGCGGAGAGTATCAAGTCTTTTAGCAAAAAGAGCCTTGTCGTGGTCGCGCACAATATATGACAGATGGGCTGATGCTACATCACCGCTCATATCACACAGATGGTAAAAGCCCTCTCTGCCCTCAGTTGTGGCAGGAGTCTCGTTTGCAGGCAGCGCTGCGGCAATCTCGCAGCCAACCAAAGCAGCATTGACCATAATGTCCTTTGCTTCGCCCGGATGCACGTTGACGCCCTTTATGGTAAATTCAGCGCTTGCGGCATTAAAGTTTTCATAGGCCACCTCGCCCTCGTAATCACCGTCCACGGTGTAGGCAAAATCTGCCTCGAAATAGTCCAGATCAAACAAATCCGCACCCTTTCCGACCTCCTCATCGGGGGTAAATCCAACCCAGATATCGCCGTGAGGAGTGCCCTCTGTGATAATCTGCTCTAAGGCAGTCATAATCTCAGCCACACCGGCCTTGTCATCGGCACCAAGCAGGGTAGTGCCATCTGTGGTAATGAGAGTGCGTCCGGTGAGAGATTTAAGCTCAGGAAAATCGCTTACTCTCAGGTATTCGCCACTGCCTCTAAGCAGCACATCATTTCCGTCATAGTGATGCAGCAGCTGTGGCTTGACATTTTCCCCGGAAAAATCAGGTGCAGTATCCATATGTGCAATAAATCCGACCGCTTTTTTGTGCTCCATGCCGGCAGTGGCAGGCAGCAGACCATACACGTAACAATGGTCAGTGAGCACAACCTTGGATAAGCCAAGTTCCTTAAGCTCTGACTCAAGCTCTCTTGCGAGTGCAAATTCCCTGTCACTGCTTGGTATTTTATCACTTGCTTCATCAGATGTGGTGTGATAGCCCACATATTTTAATAATCTTTCTTCTACTTTCATTATCAGTAAATCCTTTCTGAGAGACTTTGGATGGGAAATCTGGAATAAAAAGTCTCTGTATATAGAAAATAATATAGCTTAAAACGGTGTAAAATCAACTGTTTTACAAAAAATCTAAAAAAAATTTAAAAAAATTAAAAAAAAGTGTTGCATTTCTATAAACTATACTATATAATAAATTTCGCGTTAAGGAAAACGCAAACAAATTAATAAACGCGCTTCTAGCTCATTTGGTAGAGCACCTGACTCTTAATCAGGGTGTGCAGGGTTCGAGCCCCTGGAGGCGCACTCAAAGGTACCGGTTTTATGGACGTATGAGCCATAGGGTTGGTGCTTTTTTATTATATCATATGCTTACGCATATGATAGGCCTGCGGCTGATACTTATGCGCATTCGCGCGTGATATAATTCGCTACGCTCATTATATCATGATTAAAGAATTAAAAGGTATCATGTCATTATTTAGATAGGCTGGCAGCTCAGGCACATAAAAAGTGAAATTAATATTGAAATTTTGAAATAATGAGTTTATACTGTTGAATAGGAAAAAAGTAACATTTGGAAAGATGCTTTGGTCGGAGTAAAATATGATGAATGCGGTAGACAAATATTCAACAGACAATATAGCGGATAACGAAATGATAATTGCAGTAGATGACGTGGTAAAGAAGGACTATGACAGTGCGGTTGTACGCATAAAGAAAGCGCTTGCGCGCTTGAAGAGCACCGGTCACGTGGAAAAATATGCAGAGTATCTCAATATCCTGGGATTGGTATATGAGCTTGAGAACGATGAGTCAAAAGCCTTTGAATGTTATCTGGAGAGCCTTGCCACGGCAGAAATTATCCGCTCGAGAGATCTTAAGGCTATGGTTTACAGCAATATCGGTTCAAGCTATAGCAAGATGGGAAGAGATAAGGAAGCGCAGAGATATTTCAACGATGCCAGAGACGAATATGACAGTTCCTCAGAAAAATCTGAAGAATGTCATAAAAGCTGGGTCATGTTTGACTATATAAATCATGCGATTAACGACAGATATGTCGCATTATCTTGAAGCAATCAGCTTGCAGATAGGGTTTCCGACAGCAGAGAATTTCTCCTCGTACTCGGTCATGATGTTGCCCTCATTCATTGCAGCATCATGATGCAGGTCGCGTGTACTGGCGTCGAGGTGCCATTTATCAGAGCTTTCAATCTCTTCCAGAGAGAAGGTGAAGAGGTCCTGGTTGTCAGTCTTGAACTCTATGCGTCCGTCAGGTGCGAGAAACAAATCATATCTGGCAAGAAATTCGCTTGAGGTGAGGCGCCTTCTTGCGTGCCTGTCCTTCGGCCATGGATCGGAAAAGTTCAGGTAAATGCGGTCAACCTCATTACGGTCAAAAATATCCGGAAGAGTTGCGGCATCAATGCACAAAAAGTGCACATTTGGCAGCTCGTCCTCCTGCATTTTTTGTACAGCACGAAGAAGCACACTTGTATATCGTTCGATACCTATATAGTTAATCTCGGGATGAAGCCGTGCCAGATCCATCAGAAATCTGCCCTTTCCCATACCAACCTCTATATGAATCGGATTATTGTTTCCTAAAAAATCATGCCATTTTCCTTTTAATTCAACAGGCTCCTTTATGCAATAAGGGCTGTTGTCGATGACTTCACCGGCGCCCGGGATATTTCTAAGTCTCATGTAAATCTCCTTATAAAAACGTAAAATTTCATATAGATAATACCCTACAATTGTGTGGGTGTCAAAATAAAATGACAAAATACGTTGCACATGCCCTTGATAACATGTTTTTCATACATTATAATTAGAAATAGTACATTTTTGGTTATAGTACTGAACAGCTACCCAATTTTAGAATTAATAGGAACAGATATGAAGCATAAAATTATAAATTTAAAAAAATCAGGAATACTAATAATGGCAGTGTTTGCTATGGTCACGACGCTTTGTGCGAGACCGCTTATGGCATTTGCGGATGGTGATGACACGTACTGGCCGGAGGGACCGCAGATAAATTCACCGTGCGCCGTGGTGATGGAGGTCAATACAGGTACGGTGCTATATGAGAAAAATTCACACGAAAAGCATTATCCTGCAAGTATCACAAAGATCCTCACCACATATCTGACTATACTCAACTGCAAGATGAATGAGAAGGTTACATTCTCAAAAGAGGCGGTGAAGGAGAGCAGTGATGGTTCGTCGAGCATCAAGAGGGATGTGGGCGAGGAGATGACCATGGAGCAGACACTATATGGAGTTATGCTTGAGTCGGCAAACGAGTGCGCATATGCTGCAGCAGAGCATACAGGCAAAAAGCTTGGGGGAGATTACAGCACATTTATTGATCTGATGAACAAGGAAGCCAAAGAATTAGGCTGTACAGATACACATTTCAACAATGCAAATGGTCTGCCAGATGAAAATCACTGGACAAGCGCATACGATATGGGGCTTATCGCGTGTGCGGCATACAGGAATGACGAGTTTCGAAAGATTACAGGCACAAAGACCTATATCATACCACCTACAAACAAGCATACCGAGGATACTCCGCTTTACAATCATCATGCGATGCTGCATCCATTTAAGTCGTATTCACAGTTTGTAAATCAGGATTGTACCGGCGGCAAGACCGGCTACACTTCAGTGGCTAACAGCACGCTTGTCACTTATGCGGAGAAGGATGGCCTGACGCTGTGCGTGGTTATTATGAATGCACAGTCGCCTGACCAGTATGCAGACACAAACACGCTGCTCAATTACTATTTCAGTAACTTCAAGGCACTAAGCATAGCTGAAAATGAAAACAGCGCAGCTACTGACAATGCGCCGGATCTGGGCGTGATGAATGAGCACGGCATGTATGCAAAGGTGTCGGAAAACTATGTTGTTTTGCCAAACAACGCGGATTTTTCAAGCGTTAAAAGGGAAGCTGCTGACATGAAGTCCGACAACAAGGATGCTCTTGCTACGGTCAGATACAAGTATGGTGATCATGTGGTAGGCTGTGTGGATCTGCTGAAATCAGGAGCAAAGGTCGATCTGTCGTACTTTGATGAGAACAGCAGACAGAACGTGGAAAGTGATATAATAAGGATTAAGCCGGTATATTTTCTCTGGGTGCTCATACTTATCGCAGTGATTATTCTGAGTATTTTCATGCTTAGAAGAATATCAGACAATATATATGTGCTGAAACACAAATGGAGCATTAAGAAGGAGCAGCGCGAGCGCTTCAGGGAGCACAAGCTTGAGAGAAAACAGCGCAGAAGGAGAGACAATCTGAAGTTCAGCGGCCGACATAAATATTAATACATTTTTATTATGACATTATAGATGGAGGCAGAAATGAGTGATGAAAGATGCGCCCTCGTGCTTGAGGGTGGAGCAATGAGAGGTATGTATACAGCCGGAGTACTCGACTGTTTTATGGACCATGATATTAGCTTTGATGCTGTTATCGGTGTTTCGGCGGGAGCACTTTTTGGAGTGAATCTGCTGTCAAAGCAGCGCGGCAGGGTTATACGATACAATAAGAGGTTTAACAGTGATAAAAATTATATGGGTATCAGGCCGCTTCTTAGGGAGAAAAACATAGTGAGCACGAAATATGCCTATGATATCGTACCAAGAGAGCTTGACCCGTTTGATGATGAGGAATACAAGAAGTCGGATATCCCATTTTATGCGGTTGTGACGAATATCAGGACGGGTAAGCCTGAATATGTGCAGATAAAGAGTGTTTTTGACCAGATGGATGTGCTCAGGGCATCGGGCTCCATGCCTGTAGTGTCAAAGCCTGTGAAGCTGGGGAATGAGTGGTATCTGGATGGCGCGGTGACGGACAGTATTCCATATGAGCATATGCTCGATATGGGTTATGACAGAGTGGTTGTCGTGCTGACAAAGCCGGCAGACTATATAAAAAAACCTATGCCAAGGTTTTTAACATCGGTATACAAAAAGCGTTTTCCGAGGTTTTATGAGGCATTTTCAAACAGGCATATCATGTACAATTATCAGCTTGAGCATCTTAAGGAGCTTGAAAAGCAGGGCATTGCCGAGGTGTTAAGGCCGTCGGAGCACATTAAAATAAGCAAGGTAGAAAAGGATCCTAATAAGCTTGAGAGCCTGTATCAGCTTGGATTACGTGATGCCAAGAGGCTTTTAGCTGATAAGCAAGGGATGGAGAAGCAGTAATGAATATACAACAGGTACAGACTATCATAGCTGATGCCATGGAAAAGCATAACGGAATAGTGAAAAAAGAAGAGCTTACAAGGCTTGGTATAGACTACAGGCGGATTGATACGCTTGTCAGGGAGGGGAAGCTTGTCCGCATCAGAAACGGCTATTACACTGACCGTGTGGATGATTTTTCTGAGGATGCACTTGTCGCAGCACTCTTTCCGGATGCAATGCTTTGCATGGAAAGTGCGCTCTATGCTTATGGTTATATAAAGGAGAAGCCTTACGGATGGACGCTTGCTGTGGACAAAAATACATCAAAATCACGTTTTAAGATGGACTATCCAAGAATTATTCCGTTTTATACGGAGCCACAGGCGCTTATGCTTGGAGCCTCAACCATTGAGCTTAGCGGTAATACCTTTGGTATCTATGATAAGGAGCGTGTGATATGTGATTGCTTAAAATATGAGACGAGGATGGACCGCAATGATTTCAAGGCTGCTATACAGTCGTACATAGCGGATACGGACAAGGATATTTCCGTGCTCATGGATTACGCAAGGGCGAGGCGCGTGGTAAAGAAGGTGCAAAGCTTCATAGGAGTATGGTTGTAGTGAGGGTAGATTTAAGACATATAAGCGATGAGAAAAAATTATCGTACAGCGATGTGTTATGGCAGTACGTGAAGCAGGATTTTCTCTGGCGCATAAATAATGCCGGTCTGGGAAAAGTGCTGTGGCTTCAAAAGCCGTATTTTGCAACAGGGGAAAAACTGACATTTTATTATGTGTATGGCAGCCAAAGTGGCAGGGCAGAGGACAACGGTGCACCGTTTGATGTATTGCGCAATATCATTATAGGCAATGCAGGGCTTAACAGTCATAGTGATGTGGTATGGACTGATACAGTATCATCTAAGCAGGCAGCAAAGGCATCAGCTAATGCACCGGACGGCAGTGATATAAAGCCGCTTATACATACGTGGAATCTAAGCGCTATGTGTGACGGTGAAAAAGTGCCGTTTGCAGTGAGGCTTGAGCGTCTGGATGAAGCAGATGCAGGAGTTCCCATGACTAAAAATATTGTTTTTATGAACAGCTTTTATGGAGACGCAGATGTTTGTATTTTTTCGCCTGAATCCAGGCTCGGAGAACAGCTGTTTGAGATAATGGATAAGCTTGAACTGGTTAGCGATATGAAACCATATGGTGATGCATATGAGATACTTAAGAGATATTCGGTCAGCGGAAGGCAGATAATTGATATTTTTAAGGTCAGAGCGAAAAATAAGCCGAAGACAGTGAGCATGCACCGGCTTGAGCAGGTGTATGGCTATCGCAGCTATGCTTATATGAGAAGGCGCTGGGAGCGGTATTGTAAGAGGCTGACACGACAGCAGAGGGCATATGCGAATGCAGGCTGGGAGGAGACGCTTGATTTGATACTTGATTTCCTCACACCGGTCTGGAGCGCGTTCTGCAACGACGAAATATTTTATGATGACTGGATGCCGGAGCTTGGAAGATTTCTGGGCTAAAAAGGATATATAGGTACTTAAATGGAAAAAGAACTGATAAATAATTCACAATCAAATATTTATCCGTTTCACATGCCGGGGCATAAGCGCCGTGGCAGTGATATAGGTGCAGGGCTGGACCCGTATGCTATTGATATCACAGAGATAGACAATTTTGACAATCTGCACCACGCTGAGGGCATTATAAAGGAGGCGCAGGCTGAGGCAGCGGCACTTTACGGTGCAAAGCGTGCATATTTTCTTATAAACGGAAGCACCTGCGGTATACTGGCAGCAGTATCTGCGGCCACCAAAAGGGGAGACAAGGTGCTTGTAGCAAGGAACTGTCACAAGGCGGTGTATCATGCGCTTTACTTAAGGCAGCTTCACCCGGTGTTTATATACCCTGAAATTACACGGACAGGGCTGCAGGGGCAGATAACCGAGGCGCAGATAAGGGCGGCATTCGATGAAAATCCCGACATAAAAGCGGTTGTGATAACCTCGCCTACATACGATGGTGTGGTTTCCGATGTGGCGGCAATCGCCTCTGTGGCACATGAACATGGAGCTTTGCTCATAGTTGACGAGGCACATGGCGCGCACTTTGGCTTTGGAGGCGGCTTCCCTCAAAATGCCATAGCGCTCGGGGCAGATGCGGTCATAGTGAGCCTGCACAAGACACTTCCGGCATTTACACAGACAGCGCTTTTACTGCTGGGTGGGATGCGTGAAGCTGCAGTGGAGAAGTTTCTCGGCATTTATGAGACAAGCTCACCGTCATATGTGCTTATGACAGGCATAGAGCGCTGCATACACTATGTGCGCGATAATAAAGAGACAGCCTTTGCACAGCTTAGGAGCAGACTTGACAGATTTTATCAGAAGGTCAGCGGACTTTCGCATCTGAACGTGGTCAGAAAAAGTGATTTTTCTGCTGACGAGGCATATGATTTTGACGAGTCAAAGATTATTATATTTACGAAAGAGGCTATGAATGGACATACGCTGCTTGAGCTTCTGCTCAAGAAATATGAGCTGCAGCTTGAGATGGCGGCGGGCAATTATGTACTTGCGCTGGCATCTGTCATGGATACGGATGAGGGCTTTGACAGGCTTGCGGATGCTTTGATTGAAATAGACAGCCAGCTCGAAAAATATAAGGCTGATTTTGAAGAGTTTTATGATATATTAAAACAGGAGGGTGTGGTACATAAATTTTACCTGCCTGTCAAAATGGACACAGATATATATCAAAAGCTGCCTGCCGTAATGGAAATGTATGATGCATATGATGCAGACCATCAGGCGGTCTATGCCTTTAAGGCAGGCGGGAAGGTGAGCGGTGCCTTTATAAATATATATCCGCCGGGGATACCGCTTGTGGTGCCGGGAGAGATAATGAACGACAAGCTCATAGATGATGTGATAAAGGCTGTAAATTCAGGTCTTGAAGTGGATGGCCTGTATTTTGATCCGGATGCCAATATGTGGAAGTTTGTTGCGGTGCTGTAAGCAACAGTTTGACATAGCAAACAATCATATTTATACTAATTACAATATAAGAGGTTTACAGATGGGTAAGATTTTCTGCGTGATGGGAAAAAGTGCATCAGGCAAGGACACTATATACAACAAAATATTGCAGGATGATTCCCTAATGCTTAGCAGGATTATCCCGTATACCACTCGCCCGATAAGGGACGGAGAGACACAGGATAAGGATTATCATTTCTGCAATGAAGAGGATGTAAAAAGGCTTAGTGAACAGGGGAGCATCATAGAGCTTCGTGAGTACAATACAGTGTACGGCGTGTGGAAATATTTCACGGTAAACGATGATGATATAGACCTTCGCTGCAAAAGCTATCTGACAGTCGGAACACTGGAGTCTTACACAAAGATACGCGATTATTTTGGCAGTGACAACGTACTACCAATCTATGTGGAGGTGGAGGACGGCGACCGTCTGATACGCGCCATTCACCGGGAAAAGGGGCAGCAGGTGCCTAAATATGAGGAGATGTGCCGCCGTTTTCTGGCAGACGCATCAGATTTCTCGGAGGAGAAGCTGCGTGAGGCGGGTATTACACGTCGCTTCATAAATGATGATATGGATACTGTGCTTGCCGAGATTTCAGCATACATACGACAGAGTTCCTAATTGCAGAGCAGGAAAATGGTTACGGCTTGCACATAAGTGCAACCGGAAACGAATAAGGAGGCAGCCTCATGGCAGTCAGAGTAAATGAAGTAAATCAGGTGACACAGGTTCCTGATGCACAAAAAACACAGGCCGGTGACGGCTCGTTCAAATTCACACTGGCCAGCGCCATAACAGACGCTGATCTCCAGGCAAAGGTAGATGCGCTGATGCAGGATATCACAGCACAGGGCAACAGAATAGCCGAGCATATGGATATCAGGGATATGAAGCGATATCGCGGGCTCATAAAGGATTTTTTAAATGAGGTGGTCTACAGATCCCATAAATTTTCCAGAGAAAATTTCCTCGACAGGAGAGGAAGGCACAGAGTTTATGGTATAATAAGACTGATAGACAGCAATCTGGACGAGCTGGCATCAGAGCTGGTGGAGGATGAGAAAGATCATCTGTCCATACTGGCAAGAATCGGAGAGATACGTGGACTGTTGCTTGATATACTCACGTAGGAGATAAAAGCTATAACAGACACAGGCAGACTAAAACGGAGGCAGCAGCTATGGCAGGATTTAAGGATATAGTAGGAAATGAGCAGATAATAGAGCATCTGCAAAATGCCATATCAATGGGAAAGGTCTCACATGCATATATAATAAACGGACCACAGTTGTCCGGCAAAATGATGATAGCCGAGGCATTTGCCAGGGCACTGCAGTGTGAGAAGGAGGGCACAGACGGTTGTGGAGAGTGCAAATCGTGCCATCAGGCAGATGACCACAATCACCCTGATATCATATATGTCAGTCATGAAAAGCCCAACAACATATCGGTTGACGACATCAGGACACAGCTCAACAACGATATAGTGATAAAGCCGTACAGCAGTAAATACAAGATTTACATAGTGGATGAGGCTGAAAAAATGAACCAGCAGGCGCAGAATGCGCTTTTAAAGACCATTGAGGAGCCACCGGCATATGCGGTCATCATGCTTCTCACCACCAATGCAGACAGCTTTCTGCAGACCATCAGGTCGCGCTGCATCACACTCAATATGAAGTCGGTAAAGGACGAGGTGATAAAGGCATACCTGATGAACGAAAAGCATATTCCGGATTATCAGGCAGATATCAGTGCCGCATTTGCACAGGGCATAGTCGGAAAGGCTGTTAAGCTCGCCTCATCAGACGAGTTCAACGAGCTAAAGGAGTCTGCACTGTCGCTTATAAAGCGCCTCGATGACATAGATCTCTACGAGCTGGGCGCAGCAGTAAAGCAGATAGCTGAGTACAAGCTTCAGGTGCAGGATTATTTTGACCTGATTATGGTATGGTACAGAGATGTGCTGTATATGAAGGCGACAAACGATGTTAACGGACTCATATTCAAGGATGAGGTCTATGATATAAAGAAACAGGCAGCAAAGCATTCCTATCAGGGAATCGAGGCAATACTTGAGGCACTTGAGAAGGCGAAGATAAGAATTAACGCAAACGTTAATTTTGACCTGGTAATTGAGCTGCTGCTTATGACCATAAAGGAGAACTAATCACATGACAAAAATAGTTGGTATAAGATTCAGGACAGCAGGCAAAATATATTACTTTGACCCGGCTGATTTCGACCTTGACATGGCAATGCATGTTATCGTGGAGACAGCAAGAGGCATAGAGATGGGAACTGTCCTCATTCCGCCGAAGGAGGTGGATGATGATAAGGTGGTTTCACCTCTTAAGCCTGTCATCAGAGTGGCAACCGACGAGGATGAGAAAACGGTTGAGAGAAATAAGGAAAAGGAAAAAGAGGCATTTGCCATCTGCAAGGAAAAAATTATCAAGCACGGACTTGAGATGAAGCTGGTGGATGCAGAGTATACCTTTGACGGAAACAAGCTGCTGTTTTACTTTACAGCGGACGGCAGAATTGACTTCAGAGAGCTCGTAAAGGATCTGGCAGCGGTATTCCGCACCAGAATAGAGCTTCGTCAGATCGGTGTCAGGGATGAGACCAAGATGATGGGAGGCATTGGAATATGCGGCAGACCGCTCTGCTGTCATTCTTATATGGCAGATTTTGTGCCGGTTTCCATCAAGATGGCAAAGGAGCAGAATCTTTCCCTCAATCCAACCAAGATATCCGGTGTGTGCGGAAGGCTTATGTGCTGTCTCAAGTATGAGCAGGATACATATGAGTATCTGAACAGCAGAATGCCGTCGGTAGGAGAAAAGGTCAAGACACCTGAGGGAATCATCGGAGAGGTCAAGTCAGTCAGCGTGCTCAGGCAGCTTGTGCGTGTTGTCATCGACAATGGCGAGGAGAAGGAGCTTCGTGAGTACACTGTAGATGATCTGCGATTAAAGCCACGCCAGAGAAAGGATGTAAAGCTCACCGAGGAGGAGCTTCGAGAGCTCAAGGATCTCGAGGATAGCGGTGACGAGACGATGGAGGACAAGCCACAGGAGAAGCCACAGAGAAATCGTGGACGCCGTGACAAGCGTGACAACAGAGAAAGACGTCCGTACAGGGCGGACATAGAGGCAGCGGAAGTTTCTGCAAGTGAAGCAAATGAAGTAGATGCTGCAAATACCGGCAGAGAAAATAAGGACGGCTGCAAAAAGCCGTACAAGGGCGGCAAAAACAGACCGAACAAGCAGAAATACAACCGCAACAAGGATTACAAGAACAAAAACTATAACAAAGAGTATAGTAAAGATTACAACAGGGACAAAGACAATGGAAGCACTGATACACAGTAATGAGCGCCTGGACGATTTGTGCCGCAAGGGCTACAGGCTCATACAGGACCCAAAGCTGTTCTGCTTCGGCATAGATGCCGTGCTTTTATCGGACTATGCAAAGGTAAAGCGCGGCGAGTGTGCTGTGGATTTGTGCACCGGAAACGGCGTGATTCCGATACTTCTTGAGGCAAAGAATAACGGAGAGCATTACAGCGGGCTTGAGCTTCAGCCACAGTGTGCAGACCTGGCGAGAAGAAGTGTGAAATATAACCATCTTGAGGACAAAGTGACCATAGAAGAGGGAGATGTGTGCAATGCATCGGAGATTTTCGGGCGCGAGTCCGTGGAGGTGGTGACGGTAAATCCGCCGTATATGATAGGTCAGCACGGTATCAAAAATGCAGACGATGCCATGACAATAGCACGCCACGAGGTCAGGTGTACACTGGATGACATAGTCAGAGAGAGTGCAAAAATGCTCAAATTCAATGGGCGTTTTTACATGGTTCACAGACCCTTCAGGCTTGCGGAGATTTTTGGCACGATGATGAAATATCATATCGAGCCAAAGCGAATGCGCCTTGTGCATCCATACGCGGACAGGGAGCCGAACATGGTGCTCATAGAGGGGTTAAAGGGCGGCAAAAGCCGTATCACCATCGAAAAACCGTTAGTTGTATACAAGGAGCCTAATGTATACACGGATGAGATATATGAGATATACGGCGATAAGCCCCGGAATAACGGAAAATAACAGGAGAATCATATGACAGGAACACTGTATCTGTGCGCAACTCCGATAGGAAATCTGGAGGATATCACATTCCGTGTGCTGCGCACACTTAAGGAGGTAGACCTCATCGCAGCGGAGGATACGAGAAACTCCATAAAGCTGCTCAATCATTTTGAGATAAAGACACCCATGACGAGCTATCATGAGTTTAACAAGATAGATAAAGCCTACCAGCTTGTAGCAAAGCTTAAGGAGGGCAAAAATATAGCCCTCATCACTGATGCCGGAACACCCGGCATTTCTGATCCGGGTGAGGACATAGTGCGCATCTGCTACGAGGAGGGTGTGCCTATCACCTCGCTTCCCGGGGCAGCAGCGTGCATTACAGCGCTCACCATGTCGGGCAGGCCGACCAGGAGGTTTGCGTTTGAGGCATTTTTGCCGAGGGATAAAAAGGAACGCGCGCGCGTCATTGAGGAGCTTAAAAACGAGACTCGGACAATCATCATCTACGAGGCGCCTCATCATCTTATAAAGACGGTCACAGAGCTTTACAATGCGCTCGGAGACAGAGAACTCACCGTGTGCAGGGAGCTTACGAAAAAGCACGAGGAAAAGGTGCAGACTACATTTTCGGAGCTTTTGGAGCGTTCAAGGACACAGGAGCCAAGAGGTGAGTATGTGCTTGTAATCTGTGGCAGAAACGTGGCTGAAATAGCAAAGGCGCAGCAGGAAAGCTGGGAAGCCATGCCTCTTGAAGCGCATATGGCACACTATGAGTCACAGGGCATCGACCGGAAGGAAGCCATGAAGCTCGTGGCAAAGGACAGAGGTGTCAGCAAGAGGGATATATACAAACAGCTTCTGTAAGCTGACAATAATACATTCTGCAGCAGATAGTTAGGATTGGATATGAACGATATAAAACATGACATTAAAAAAAGACATAAGAACCTGACAGAGTTCAGATACATCGCAGTTGGCTTTTTTTTGATAATATTATCAGGGGCAATAATGCTGAGCCTTCCGTTTTCTTCAAGAGACGGACAATGGACTAATTTTCTGGACTCACTTTTTACGGCAACAAGCGCAACCTGTGTGACAGGTCTTGTTGTGTTTGACACCTTCAGACACTGGAGTATCATAGGGCAGCTTGTAATTCTGGTGCTGATTCAGATAGGAGGCATGGGCTTCATCTCAATCGGTGTGGCATTTTCCATGCTCCTGCACAAAAAAATCGGACTCAGGCAGAGGGATCTGATGCAGGAGAGCGTCAATGCACTCGAGATTGGTGGAATAGTTAGGCTTTTCAGCGTGATAATAAGGGGAACCTTCCTTATTGAAGGCATAGGAGCGGTGCTTTTAGCAATCCGCTTCATACCGGATTTTGGTATATTAAGAGGTATATATTTCTCGGTGTTTCACTCCATATCTGCATTTTGCAATGCAGGCTTTGACCTGATGGGCATAAACGAGGAGTACTCATCGTTTACAAAATATGCCACAGACCCGTTGGTAAATATCACTATTATGCTGCTTATCATCATTGGCGGTATCGGTTTTTCCATATGGAATGAGGTCAGAACCAAAAAGCTTAAGCTTAGCAGATATTCGCTCCACGCTAAGATAGTAATATCAACCACACTGATACTTGTCTTTGGCGGCGCACTGTTTATGTATATTTTTGAAAAAAATAATACCATAGCAGGCATGGATACACCGGGTGCCATATTTGCATCGTTATTCGGCTCAGTTACGGCAAGAACGGCAGGCTTCAATACAGTAGACACAGCAGCACTGACACAGGAGAGCAAGCTTTTGACTATAGTGCTCATGTTCATCGGAGGAAGCCCGGGTTCGACAGCCGGCGGAATCAAAACCACAACCATGGCGGTCATGATAATCTATATTGTTTCGTATCTGAGAGGAAGCAACGGCTGCAATGTGTTTGGCAGGAAAATAAGCAGTGAGGTAATCAAAAAGGCCGGAATGGTGCTTATCATCAATCTGGTGCTTGGCCTTACGGCGGTGCTTGCCATACTTGCCACCTCCAATATGAAGATGGACGATGTACTGTTTGAGGTATACTCTGCAATCAGTACGGTCGGCATGACAACAGGCATCACAAGAGATTTAAATACAGCAGGACGCATAATTATCATAATTATGATGTATTGTGGAAGAATCGGAAGTATGACATTTGTGCTTTCGTTTGTGCATAGACCGGGAAAAGCAAATATAGAGCTTCCGGAGGAAAAAGTTATCATTGGATAAGGATAAGGAGAAACGCAATGAAATCAATTTTAATTATTGGAATGGGTAAATTCGGACACCATCTGTGTGCGGATTTGATAAAAAACGGAAACGACATTATGGTGATGGACAAGGACGAGGCCAAGGTCAGGGATTTAATCTATGATGTGACCAAGGTGCAGATAGGTGACTGTACCGACCCACAGGTAGTAAAAGCACTCGGAATTAACAATTTCGATTTGATTTTTGTATGCATCGGCACCAATTTCCAGAGCTCGCTTGAGATAACAAGTCTCGTTAAGGAGATGGGCGGAAAATACGTCATCAGCAAGGCGAACAGAGATGTGCATGCAAAGTTTCTGCTTCGAAACGGTGCGGATGAGGTTATCTATCCTGACCGCGATATGGCAGAACGAGTGGCAAAGAAATATAGCGCCAACCATGTACTCGACTACGTGGCATTAAACGACGATTACTCAATCTACGAGATAAATCCACTTGAAGACTGGGTAGGAAAGAGTATCAGGGAAAATAATGTACGTCAGAAATACAATGTAAATATCGTGACAATAAAGGAAGCCGGAAAGAAGAGGGTGCTTCCATTACCGGACTACGTGTTCAAGGCAGACGATGTAGTGATGGTGCTTGGACTGAATGCAGATGTGGACAAGCTGGTGCGCAAGCTATAAAAGTGTGGCTCAAAAAATAATAGGCAGCAATTTAAAGAAGAAAAGAAGAAAGGATGGACAAATATGGGTAACAATGACAGCAGTGTAGAAACATTTTTGCAGTGGATAAAGGCTTCGGACAATATTGTATTTTTCGGCGGAGCAGGTGTATCAACCGAGAGTGGCATACCTGATTTCAGAAGCGTGGACGGACTTTACAATCAGAAGTATGACTACCCGCCAGAGACCATCCTGAGCCATACATTTTACAGGAAGCATCCGCAGGAGTTTTACCGATTCTACCGTGACAAGATGCTCTGCCTTGATGCAGAGCCGAACATCACGCATTACAAGCTGGCAGAGCTTGAAAAAGCAGGAAAGCTTAAGGGTGTTGTGACGCAGAACATAGATGGACTGCATCAGAAGGCCGGCAGCAAAAACGTAATGGAGCTGCACGGCAGCGTGCTGAGAAACTACTGTGAGAGATGCTTGCAGTTTGTAAGCGCAGAGGAAATCCTACACTCAACAGGTGTGCCAAAATGCCCAAAGTGCGGCGGCCCGGTAAAGCCGGATGTCGTATTGTACGAGGAGGGCTTAAATCAGAAAACGCTTGAGGATGCAATCTACTGCATCAGTCACGCCGATGTGCTCATAGTAGGCGGTACATCACTTGCGGTATATCCGGCGGCAGGCCTCATAGACTATTACAATGGAAACAAGCTCGTGCTCATCAACAAGTCCACCACACCGATGGACGCAAGAGCAGACCTTCTGATACAGCAGGGACTGGGCTCGGTGTTTGAGCAGATAGAGGTGTAAAATACCTTCTGACCCTCATATCATTAAATGGCAGGCATAGGTAGAAAAGGAATATAGAATGGATAAATACGCAGTAGGAGATATCGTAAAACTGAAAAAACCGCATCCGTGCGGCAGCAGTGAGTGGGAAATCATGCGTGTAGGCGCAGACTTCCGCCTGAAATGCATGGGCTGCGGGCACCAGATTATGGTTCCAAGAAAGCTGGTCGAGAAAAATGACCGAGGTCTCACCAAGAAGCAGGATTAGTTAGATAGAAACAAAGTAGAATAGTAAAACCAGGGGCTCACGTCCCGACCTGATAAAAATTAAAGAAAAATTGCAAAAACCCCTTGAAAAGTGCCCCGATTCATGTTATTATCTAGACTCGTGATATAAAATTCCTTGCTCATAATCAGATTTATGAGCCAGAGACCAAAAGGAGGTAACATTCGCATGAACAAATATGAATTAGCACTCGTCGTTAGTGCAAAGATCGAGGATGATGCGAGAACAGCAGTAGTCGAGAAGGCAAAAGAGTACATCACACGTGCCGGCGGTACTGTTACAGAAGTTGAGGAGGCTGGTAAGAAGAGATTAGCTTACGAGATTCAGCACATGACTGAGGCCTTTTATTACTTCATCCAGTTCGATGCTGAGGGAACAGTCCCGGCAGAAATCGAGCAGGACGTTCGTATCATGGACAATGTTCTTCGTTTCTTATGCGTTAGAAAAGACGAGGCATAGTATAAGAAAATAGGAGATTGTATTATGAACAAAGTAATACTTATGGGTAGATTAACCAGAGACGCAGAAATCCGCTATGCCCAGGGGGACAACTCACTTGCAATAGCAAGATTTTCACTTGCAGTAGACAGACGCTACAGCAAGAATGCAGAGGAGCAGTCAACGGATTTCATCAACTGCGTAGCTTTTGGAAAGATAGCAGAATTTTTTGAGAGATTTGGCCGTAAAGGAACAAAATTTGTTGTTGAGGGCCGAATCCAGACTGGCAGCTATACAAACAAGGACGGACAGAAGGTATACACTACTGATGTCGTAGTTGAGAATGCAGAGTTTGCAGAGTCTAAATCAGCCGCATCAGGAAATGCAGGCGGATTTGCACCGGCAGACAGACCTGCACCTAGCCAGGCTGCTGGGGATGGCTTCATGAACATTCCGGATGGAATCGACGAGGAGCTTCCATTCAATTAGTAGTGTCCACAAGGACAAATATTCAAGGAGGTAACAAAAATGGCTTACAATAAATCAGCTGATGGTTCATCAATGAAGAGAAGACCAATGCGTAGAAGAAAAAAAGTCTGCGTATTCTGTGGAAAAGACAATGTCATTGATTACAAAGATACAAACAAATTAAAGAGATACATCTCTGAGAGAGGAAAAATCCTTCCACGCCGTATCACAGGTAACTGTGCAAAGCACCAGAGAGCTCTTACAGTAGCAATCAAGAGAGCGCGTCATCTTGCTCTTATGCCATACGTTTGCGAATAAGATAAATGTATGATAAATCCCGACTACCGGATGGTGGTCGGGATTTTTTAGGTTAAAAACGTTTTATGTTTAAAAAATTAATATTTGTTGCATAATCAAATTACATAGTATAAAATGAATATAAAACAAATACTAATAAAAAGGGAGGGTTCAAATGGATACATACATTGTTTTCTGGTTGGCAGCCACCGTAGTTTTTGTTTTAGTTGAGCTTATGACAGTCGGGCTCACATCCATATGGTTTGCGGCAGGCTCATTTGTAGCGTTTATAATCGCGCTGCTTGGCGGCAATGTCGTGGTTCAGGGGATTGCATTTATACTCGTTTCAGTCGTGCTTTTAGCTCTCACAAAGCCGTGGGCCGGGAAGTACATCAATTCCAGGACAGTGAAGACAAACGTGGACAGTCTGGTCGGAGAAAGAGCTGTGCTCACCGAGGATGCTGACAGCATGAAGCAGACGGGAAAAGCCGTTGTAAACGGTCAGGAGTGGACAGTCAGACCGCAGGACGAGACCCAGGTCATAAGAAAAGGCGAGCTTATCGAGGTAGTAAAGATAAGCGGAGTAAAACTAATTGTAAAAAGGGTAAAGGAGGCTTAACCGGAAATGGAAGGATTAATAGCACTTGCAGTGTTACTCGTAATCGTACTTATAGTATTGGTAAACTGCATCAAAATCGTGCCACAGGCACATGCAATGGTAATTGAGCGTTTGGGAGGATATCTCACCACATGGAGCGTAGGACTTCACCTCAAGGTGCCATTTATCGACAGAATAGCAAAGAGAGTCATCTTAAAGGAGCAGGTGGTAGATTTCCCGCCACAGCCTGTAATCACAAAGGATAATGTAACAATGCAGATAGACACTGTAGTATATTTCCAGATTACAGATCCAAAGCTCTACGCATACGGAGTAGAGAATCCAATCATGGCAATTGAGAACCTCACAGCCACAACACTTCGTAACATCATCGGAGACTTAGAGCTTGATGAGACACTCACCAGCCGTGAGACAATCAACACCAAGATGCGCGCAACACTCGATGTGGCAACAGATCCATGGGGCATCAAGGTAAATCGTGTCGAGCTCAAGAATATCATACCTCCAAAGGCCATCCAGGATGCCATGGAGAAGCAGATGAAGGCAGAGCGTGAGAGACGAGAGGCAATTCTTCGTGCAGAGGGTGAGAAAAAATCAACAATCCTTGTTGCAGAGGGAAATAAAGAGTCAGTCATCCTCGACGCCGAGGCTGAAAAGCAGGCAGCCATCCTTCGCGCAGAGGCAAAGAAGGAGGCAACAATCCAGGAGGCAGCAGGTCAGGCAGAGGCTATCCTCAAGATACAGCAGGCCAATGCAGACGGACTTCGCATGTTGAAGGAGGCAAATCCGGATAACGCAGTACTCCAGATAAAGAGCCTGGAGGCATTTGCCAAGGCCGCAGACGGCAAGGCTACAAAGATAATCATCCCTTCAGAGATTCAGGGGATTGCAGGTCTTACAAAGTCAATTGCAGAGATAGCTGCGGATAAGACTGAGAAGTAATTATATTTAATTAAAATGAATACTGGAAGATGAGAGCACACAAAAAGCATCGCATGTATCGTATCAGATATATGCGGTGCTTTTTAGATTGCACAGAATTGTATTAAGATTCTCTCTGCTACACAGAAATGCCATATATTCCTCATAGTCATAATTGAGTATAAGTTACGGTTCACACCTAACAGTGTGAACAGCAACGATTTGAGTATAACTGATAAATATAGTACTAGGAATAATCCCCACAAAGTGGTATACTCTCTAGTAGGTATATCAATCGATGCGGGCTGCACAAAGGTGTGACCGGCAACTATAAATTTGTAGTACATTCTCGAAACCGGAACTGTTGCACCGGCAGCATCAGCGCAACGCACCGGGGATAAGGAGAGTAAAATGAAGAAAAAAATAAAATTCAAGGGCAGGCTGAAAAGCTACATGTGCTGGCCGCTATATCTGACTTTTGTATGGATATGTGCTGACGGAATAGCACTGCGCTATGACAGAAGGCTTGGCTATGGCATGGTAGGTTTTACAGTGTTTTACTTTGCGCTCGTGCTGTTTTTGTATGTCAGAAGCAAGTCAGTCGTTGCAAATGAGCTGATAAGCTTTGCAACACAGTATTCATCGGTGCAGAAGAGGCTGCTTAATGAGTTTGAGGTGCCGTATGCCCTGCTTGAGTACTCAGGCAAGATACTCTGGGTAAATGACAAATTCGCAGAGAGTATGGGTGTGGATAAAAACTATCACAAATCCATTACGACACTTTTCCCGACAGTGACCAGAGAGCTTCTCACCAAGAGCGATGCACCGACAGACTTCAAGATCGTAAATGAGGAAGAGAACAGCATAGTCAGACTGTCCGTCAAGAGAATATATTTCAACTCCATCGCAGAGGAAAATGAGATAATCGACACAAACGAAGCAGATCAGTTTTTGACGGCACTGTACGTATTTGATGAGTCGGAGCTTTATCGCTGCAAGAAGGAAATCACAGAGCAGAAGCAGGTCTCAGCGCTTGTGTATATCGATAACTATGACGAGGCGCTCGACAGCATAGAGGATGTAAAGAGGTCACTGCTCGTTGCACTTATAGACAGACGTGTAAACCAGTACTTTGCCAAGTATGATGGTCTCGTCAGAAAGATAGAAAACGACAAATACTTCGTGGTGTTCAAGTACAAGTATCTTGACAGCATGAAGGAGGACAAGTTCAAGGTGCTTGACGAGGTGAAGGCCATAAAGGTCGGCAACGAGATGGCGGTCACACTCAGTATCGGAATCGGTATAAAGAGCGATAAGTATAATGAAAACTACGTATATGCGCGAAATGCCATAGACCTGGCCCTCGGACGAGGCGGTGATCAGGTAGTCATAAAGGATCATGACGATATCCTGTATTTTGGCGGCAAGTCAAAGCAGGTGGAGAGCAAGACAAGGGTAAAGGCGAGAGTCAAGGCACAGGCGCTCCAGGAGATCATTGAGACCTGTGAGAACGTACTTATCATGGGCCACAGCATCACAGATATAGACTCACTCGGGGCAGGCATAGGTATATACTGTGCAGCAAAGAATCTCGACAAGATGGCGCAGATAGTCATAAATGACCCGACAAGCTCAGTCAGACCTCTCATGGAGACGTTTTCAGAGGTAAAGGGCTACCCGGCAGATATGTTTATAAACAGTGAAGAGGCTCTTGAAATGGTGAGCAGGGATACGCTTGTCATGGTGGTGGACACCAACAGGCCAAGCTATACAGAGTGCCCTGAGCTCCTCAGGAAAACAGGAAAGATAGTCGTATTTGACCATCACAGACAAAGCAGTGAGATAATAGAGAATCCTATACTCTCATACATCGAGCCGTATGCATCAAGTGCGTGTGAGATGGTCGCAGAGGTGCTGCAGTACTTCAACGACGGAGTCAAGATCAATGCGACAGAGGCCGACTGCATCTACGCGGGCATCCTTATTGACACCAACAACTTTATGACAAAGACAGGCGTGCGTACATTTGAGGCGGCCGCCTTTCTGAAGCGCTCAGGTGCAGAGGTAACACGCGTCAGAAAGATGCTTAGAAATGACATGTCATGCTACAAGGCAAGAGCCGAGGCAGTGCGCCATGCAGAGGTATACAGGGGCTCATTTGCTATATCTGTATGCCCTAGCGAGAATGTGGAGAGCCCGACAATCGTCGGTGCACAGGCAGCAAATGAGCTGCTCAACATCATAGGAATCAAGGCATCATTTGTGCTCACAGAGTACAATGACAAGATTTATATCAGCTCTCGTTCAATCGACGAGATAAATGTCCAGATAATCATGGAGAAGCTGGGCGGTGGCGGACACTTAAATGTGGCAGGCGCACAGCTGACAGGCGTCACTATCGTGCAGGCAAAGCGCATGATACAGGATACACTGGACGAAATGCTAAAAGAAGGAGACATAGAAGAATGAAAGTAATCTTATTACAGGACGTAAAACCATTAGGCAAAAAAGGCGAGATAGTAAACGTAAGTGACGGCTACGCCAGAAACAATATCATACCTAAAAAGCTTGGAGTAGAGGCTACTCCAAAGAACTTAAATGATTTAAAGCTTCAGAACCAGCACGCTGACAAGGTGGCACAGGAAAACTACGAGAGTGCACTTGCACTCGCAAAGGTCGTAGAGAGCACAAAAGTAGTAGTAAAGCTGCGCTCAGGTGAGGGCGGCAGGACCTTCGGCTCCATCTCCACCAAGGAGATATCGGCTGCAGTAAAGGAGCAGCATGGCTTAGAGCTCGACAAGAAAAAGATGCAGCTTAACGAGTCAATCAAAGCACTCGGAAACTATGAGGTGCCTGTCAAGCTTCATCCAAAGGTAACAGCAAACCTTACAGTATCAGTAGTTGAAGGATAGGAGGAATCCCCTTGGAAGAAGCATTAATCAAACGAATAATGCCAAACAGCCTTGAGGCAGAGCAGTCCGTGGTCGGCTCCATGATTATGAGCAAGGATGCCATAGTGACCGCCAGCGAGATGCTCCTTAAGGAGGATTTTTATCATCAGCAGTACGGCATCATATTTGAGACCATGGTTGAGCTCTTTACAGAGGGACAGCCGGTGGACCTCGTCACACTCCAGAACCGTCTAAAGGAAAAGGATGTGCCACAGGAAATACAAAGCCTTGACTTTGTGAGAACACTCGTCACCAGTGTGCCGACCTCAGCCAACATCAAGTACTATGCCAATATCGTAAAGGAAAACGCCATAAAGCGAAAGCTCATCCATGTGACAGAGGACATAGAGAATGAGTGCTACGCCGGTAAGGAATCGCTCGAGAGCGTGCTCGACAAGACAGAGCACGATGTATTTGAGCTGCTTTCCACAAGGCAGACAGGTGACTATGTGCCAATCCGTACTGTAGTCATGAATGCCCTCGAGAAAATCGAAAAAGCAGCACAGCAGGAGGGCACAGTAACAGGAATCCCGACAGGCTTCATAGACCTTGACTACAGGACAGCGGGACTTCAGCCGTCAGACCTCGTGCTTGTGGCAGCCCGTCCGTCAATGGGAAAGACAGCCTTCGTGCTCAACATAGCACAGCATGTGGCATTCCACGCACATCTGTGTACAGCCATATTCTCACTCGAGATGTCGAAGGAACAGCTCGTAAACCGTCTGTTCTCACTCGAATCAAAGGTGGATGCACAGGCACTGCGTACAGGAAATCTGTCTGATGCCGACTGGGAAAAGCTCGTCGAGGGAGCCGGAATCATCGGAGACTCCGAGCTCATCATAGACGATACTCCTGGTATCAGCATCTCAGAGCTTCGAAGCAAGTGCCGTAAATACAAGCTCGAGCACGACTTAAAGCTCGTCATCATCGATTACCTGCAGCTCATGACAGGCTCAGGACGAGGCTCAGAATCGCGTCAGCAGGAAATCTCAGACATATCACGTTCGCTTAAGGCACTCGCCAGAGAGCTTTCGGTCCCTGTAGTGGCACTCTCACAGCTCTCACGAGCCGTAGAGCAGCGACCGGACCACAGACCGATGCTTTCTGACCTTCGAGAGTCAGGAGCCATCGAGCAGGATGCCGACGTCGTTATGTTCATCTATCGTGATGACTACTACAACAAGGACACCGAGCTCAAGGGTATCTCAGAGATCATCATCGCCAAACAGCGTAACGGTCCAATCGGCACCGTAAACCTCGCATGGCTGCCTGAGTACACGAAGTTTGCAAATCTGGAGCATTAAAATTAAATTACTTCGTAACTTTTGCAGAGCGGCATTGTGAAAACGATGTTAGCTCTGTTTTTTTGTTTATGATAGCGGACAATTCCATTTAGCTAGGCTATTAGAAACATAAAACTTCTTTGGCTGAAAATTTACTATAAACTTTCCCACAATTCATCCGATATATTCCTTAGAATAGGGTAAGAACAACAGTCAATTGCAATATATTTTCACACGGAGGTGTTAGAGATGGCAATAGAGGCAATCAAAGGTGCAGGAATGGTCTATCAGGGAAGTACATCAACTGCACAGATAAAGGAACAGGCACAGGGAAGGACAGAGGTGTCCAGTGCGGACAATCAGGTCGTGTCTGACAGCATCGCAAGGAATATCCAGGCGATGAATACGAAGGAAACAAGCGGGGATTCGGCCGGTGATGCCGGAACACAGGGACAGGCACAGCTTGCTGCACAAAAGCAGAATGAGAAGAATATGCAGCTTAAAAAGGCTGTGGATGATATCAACAAGAGCGCGTTGGCTGACCAGTCGGAGGCAGTGTTCGGCATCCATGATAAGACCAACCGCATAACAATAAAGATAATAGACAAAAAGACAAAGGAAGTCATCAAGGAGTTTCCGCCGGAAAAGACACTCGACATGATAGCGAAGGTCTGGGAGATGGCAGGACTCATGGTAGATGAGAAGAGATAGGAGGACACCATGGCAATCAGATTATCGGGAATGACATCAGGTCTGGATACAGATTCTATTGTAAAGGCAATGGTATCGTCATATACCACCAGAAAAGAGAAATATCAGAAAGCGCAGACTAAGCTTGAGTGGACACAGGATGCGTGGAAATCCCTTAATACCAAGGTGTACAGCTTGTACAGCAATATTTCCAATCTGCGATTTTCTACAGCATACAACTTAAAGAAGACATCTGTTTCTGATACTACAAAGGCCACAGTAAAGGCAGGTTCAGGTGCACCAAGCGGCACACAGTCGCTGAAAATCAAGCAGATGGCAAAGGCCGGATATATGACCGGAGCAGAAATTAAGGCAGACAGTGAGAAGACTACACTTGCCCAGCTCGGTTACACAGGTGGTGATGCCAAGCTTGAGGTAAAGATGGGCGACGAGACCAAGTCCATCACGCTCAGCGCATCATCTACCATGAACGACGTGGTAAAGGAACTCAGGAATGCGGGGCTTGATGCAAACTACGATTCAAGCTACAAGAGATTTTATATCAGCTCAAAAAAGACAGGCGTGGCAAACGATTTTACCATAACCGGCAGCAATATAGATGGAGCATCAGCACTTTATAGCCTGGGAATAGCATATGGTGGTGAAAAGACCACTACCGGTACTTATTCATCCAATCCATATGATGAGTATGCAGCTTTACATGGAGTTTCAGACGATGAGACCAGAGCCAAAATCGAGGCAGCTGTTACAAGCTACAACAATCTGACCACAGATGCAGCGAAGATGAATGCGCAGAGCAAAAATCTTATGAATGCCGTAAACTATGGCTATTCTTATGCCACACTTCAGGACATTTATAAGAAGCTTGATGCAAACAATGCAGGAGATAGTGATAAGCTGAAGCTGCTTGAGAAGCTTGGCTCATCTCGTGATGGCGCATTGATTTCAAAGAATGGTGCCAGCTATGATACATATACAAAGACCACGCTGACCGATACAGCCGGTCATACTCTTTATAAGTATATTGACAGCGACAACAATAGCCACTATATTGCAGCCGTTAATGATACGGACAAGCATACCACATCGTACTATGATGTGACAGAATCTACCAGGACAGCTTATACGGACGCTGAAGGCAAGGAGCTTGAAGCAGTACCTACAGTAGTCGGTGATACATTGACCGTCGGTGATAAGACTTACAAAAAGGACGAGGCAGACGGCAAGTACTATCTGCAAAAGGCAGATGGCACAGCTGATAAAACTGATTCCATCACTGTTTCACAAAAGACCGAGTACACTATTGCGGCAGATGCCGTAAACAAGACTGGCATAGAGTCACCTTCAGCAGCGTATGACACAATCATCAAGTCAATGGATGAAAAGACTAAAAGCTCATACGATGAGGCTCTTGCGTCAGTTCAGGCATTTGAGAATTCAAAGGACGAAGTGCTCGGAAGCGATGACGAGTATTCAGTTGCCAGCCTCACAAAGGCTATTCAGAATGCTTATGCAGGCAATGGAAAGGAAGCAGTAGAGCTGCTTTTAGCAGGAAACGGAAAAGAGGCTGAAGGCTTTGTAAATAAAGCAAACGCTTTGGAGGAGGCCGCAGAGGCCAACACAAAAAAAGCAGCAGATAGCAATATTGTAAAGGAGCTTGCCTCAAAGCAGAAGGATTCGTCTGAGTATACACAGGCGCTAAACGACCTGCTCGACAGGGTAAACACTGCATACACGCTTCAGAATAAGGCACTTTTCAATTCACAGGTGAAGAAGGTCGCAGGACAGGATTCGGAGATTGAGCTGAACGGTGTAAAATATACAGGTGCCAGCAACAGCTATTCAATCAATGGACTGACAATCGAGGCACTTGCTGAGACCGGTGACAGCGCTATAAGCATTACAACAAGCACAGATACACAGGGTGTATATGATAAGGTAAAGGATTTCCTGACAGAGTACAACAACATCATCAACGAGATGACGAAGCTATACAATGCTGATTCAGCAGGAAGTTACGAGCCGCTCACGGATGATGAAAAGGATCAGATGTCTGATAAAGAGATTGAGAAGTGGGAGACAAAGATTAAGGACTCTCTGCTTCGCAGGGATTCTACACTTGGCAGCGTAATGACAGCAATGCAGACAGCTATGATGTCATCAGTTGAGATAGGCGGCAAGAAGTACTCGCTCTCAAGCTTTGGAATCAGTACACTTGGATTTTTGAATGCAGCGGAGAATGAGCAGAATGCATATCACATTGATGGTGATGAGGATGACGCCAATACATCCGGCAAGACAGATAAGCTCATGGCAGCTATAAACGATGATCCGGATACGGTAATGCAGTTTATGCAGCAGCTTTCAACTAATCTGTATAGTGCAATCGGTGACAAGATGAAGTCTACAGATTTGAGCTCAGCATTTACCATCTACAATGACAAGCAGATGAAGACAGAGTACACTAACTACACCAAGACTATTAAGGAATGGGAGAAAAAAATCTCAGATCGTGAGGATTACTACTACAACAAGTTTACTCAGATGGAGTCAGCTATGACCAAGCTCAACAGCACACAGAGCTCAATTAGCAGCTACTTCTCATAAAAAGATACCAGGGAGGGTATATTATGTTACAAAATAAAGCATACGCAGCATATGCAAACAACAAAATCATGACTGCATCACCGGCAGAGCTTACACTCATGCTGTATGATGGTGCAATCAAATTTTGCAATATTGCAATCATGGCAGTGGAGAAGGAGGATATCCAGCAGGCTCACACAAACATCCGCAAGGTTGAGCGTATCATAGAAGAGTTCCAGTCCACACTTGATGACAAATATCCGGTATCAAAGGATTTTAACAATGTATATACATATCTTCACAGACGTCTTGTCGAGGCAAACATAAAGAAGGACAAGGAGATTCTTGAGGAGGTGCTTGAGCACCTGCGCACTATGCGTGACGCGTGGAAAGAGGTCATGCAGGCTACATGCAACGGAAATAAGCTGCATGTGTCATAGAGATAAATGTATCATAAATCACCGACAGGGATTATAGAGAGTTTTTAACTTAAACAAAACGCAGAGACAGCAGCATGAAGCTAGTTTGTTTGTGCGTTTTGTGCTATCATAGAGATGATTATAGTTAAAAACAATCGAAAATACAGGGGGAACACAATGGAACAGACTTACATAGATATAATGATACAAAGCCTTGAGAAAAAGGAGCAGGTACTCGACAGGATAATAGAGCTTGATATCAAGCAGAAGAACCAGCTCGAGGATCCACAGCTCACACCTGACGACTTTGACGAGGTAGTTGAGGCAAAGAGCAGGCTCATCGACCAGCTCAATAATTTAGACTCAGGCTTTGAGAAGCTTTTTGAACGTACAAAGGAAGAGCTGAATGGTCACAAGGAGGACTACAAGGAGCAGATACGCACCATGCAGGAGCATATCCGCAGTATCACGGACAAGAGCGTAAAAATACAGAGTCAGGAGGCCCGCAACAAGGATCTCATGACTCTGAAATTTGCGTCCATAAAGAAGCAGGCCCGCGAGGTGCGTGTCGGCACGCAGGCCGCAAGCCGCTACTACAAGTCCATGTCAGGAACCGGATATATGGAGCCACAGTTTATGGACAATAAAAAGTGAAAATCTTAATTTAATACCTCACCACAATATCACCAAGTCCCGAGTCAATAACCAGGTGCTTTTTTGCATGCTCATTTACCTCATACTCATCATCATAGTCATTGCCGTTGATTGTGATATCGCCTGTACCAGAGTCCAGGTCCATCATGTAGCCGTCAAGTGACTGTGAGGATGTCACAGTGATGTTACCGGTACCGCCGTCGATATCCATCTCGTCAAAGGCACAGTTTTCAAAGCTAAGGTCGCCGGTTCCGCCATCCACATCACATGTGGCGAAGCTGCAGCCTGTGACATACAAATCGCCTACGCCGGTGTCAAATTCTGCATCGGCGGCGGTCAGAGCATCGAGGCTTATCTCGCCTACGCCGGTATCAAGGGAGAGCTTGTTCAATGCTGCGCCCTCAGGAATGGTAACAGTGATTTCGCTCGTGGTGTTTCTTCTGTAGTTGGATCCTTTGCTCTGTGATATTGTGAGGGTATCGCCGGAGCTCTTAATCTTTGGAACCAGACGCTTGTTGCATTTGTATGAGACCGTATAGCTGTCACCGGTTTTTACGTAGATATTCGATATGGTTGTATCAAATATCAGGTTTGAAAATTCATCGACTGAAAGCTCCTTCGTGCACACGTTACCGAGAGACTTGTCTGAGTGCGGAATCAGATTGTCAAACAGGTCGAGGGCAAAGCCCCCGATATGGTAGAGACTCCCGGCGATGATGCAGACCACGGTAATTATTGTAATTATTATTAGATATATATTCTTTTTCATGACTTGTCTCCATTTCTGAATTATCTTGTTGCATAATTTGTTTTGTGATTATTCAAAGTATGCTACACATTTTTGACTGTCTTGGTTTCCATTAATTTCCATGTTTATCGCCGAGCAGATTTTCCACCAGCGAATTGATGATTGCGGCTATTGGCCAGATAATCCATGTGATACCCCAGTCAAAGGTAATAAAGCTCCAGCATAGATAGATGCATGTGACAGTTGACCAGTATACTGACATGATTGCAGCCACAACAGGGTTTTCATAGTGCACCTTGCCATCGTGTGAATTGGCAAAATTGCCGCCCATAGTCTGTGCTCCGTTCAGGGAAAGAAGCTTGTCAAAGCTTGATTTCTTCATGTTTGTAAACACTATCATGAATACTCCGATTGCTATAAATACAAGTACAAGTCCACCGGAAAGTGAGTCTGCGAAGGTGCTTTTGGTGTTCAGTGAGCTGATTATGATTGCCGGCACTGCGCAGAGTATGCAGAGCATGATACCCACTGTTAAAAGCATCGCATGTGTGGAGCGGTAGCTTTCCTTTCGCTCGATGACCCAGTTTGCTGTTTCAAAGTCTATGCAGTAAGGCTCTTTTTTCAGGTAGCTCCATTTAGATGAGAGAGAACCTGAGAAGATAAAGAAGCCGACTGCCACTGCGACACACAGGAACAGGAAGGTAATGCCGATTGCATCAGATGCGTCAGGTGAAGCGAGTGAACGCGGAATGCATTCGCTGAATATCGGGCCAAGACTTGCGATTATGCAAAGCAGCACTCCAAACGCTGTGAGATATGCTTGTTTTGCCGAATCCCTGAGGAATGCGGCAGCAGTCTCGCGGGAGAGTGTTTTGGCAGCAGGCATTGCCTGACTGGGATTCACGAAGCTCTTGATACCGAGTGAGTCGGCTAGCTCGTCAAGATTTCCAAACTCTGATATGACTATGCCTATGGCTTCGTTGTCGGATTTGCCCTCAGATATCAATTCGTTGTATTTATCCTCCATCATCTGATAGAGCTCATATTTGGCTTTTTGCACCTCGGGGGTATTCGGGAGGTGCGAAAACATATTTTCCAGATAATTCTTTATAGTTTCCATAAAATGTCTCCTTTAAAATCGAATAAATTTGCTTACTACATCAAGTGTCAGCTTCCATTCCTCGCATTTCATCCTGTAATATTCTCTGCCGGAATTGGTAATCTGATAGTATGTCCGGCGCTTTCCGCTTGCATTGTCGCTCGAAGAGAATGATGTGATATAACCATTTTTCTCAAGGCGGGTAAATGCAGAGTAGAGAGTTGTTTCTTTTATGACGTATTTTTCCTCGGATATCAGCTTTATCTGCTTTGAAATCTCGTAGCCGTAGGATGGTTTGTCGAGAAGCAGGTAGAGTATGATGGTATCGTTGTATCCGCGGATAACATCGCTGCTTATATTAACCATTGTTCACCTCCTGTTTTAAGTGGTTTTTTTCATCATAAATGATGGGCAAAATACATTTTTAACCTCATATCATTTTATTAATTTAAGACCGAGTTATGACGTAATTGATCGTGAATCCGGAAACTCACCGGGCACACCTGATACACAGATGAAAGCTTGCACATCAGGCATGTTAAAATTATTCAATACTACGTGTGACGTACTACGAGTGTCATACTATGTCTGTCGTAGTAAACATATCACATGTTGTTTTTCGTGTCAACCGTAATTTTAGAATAAATTAGTTCTCGCTGTAAGTCTGTATAAAATTTGTTTTATAAAAAATGTTTCGGATAGTTGCTATTATTTTAAAAAGTTAGCCTCTCCGTACAAAAATTAGCGGTAAAATACGTTGACATACATCATATCTTTTGCTATAGTCTTTTAAAGCAAAGGCGATTAATTAAATACACACTACCTCTGAGGGAGTAGTTCGCGTATTCTTAAATATACGTGGTTTGTCAACAGACCGGTCAATAGACCTGGCAAACATTAAAGAATGAGACTCAAGTATGCGGCACACAATAAAGCTATATAAGCCATATAATAATAGCTTTATAAAGTCTGGTGTCTGCATGCGAGGGTCTCATTTTTTCATATGAAGCTACATGTGAAGCTATCATATACTCATTTCATATACTCATATGAGAGAAATTAATCGTCGCACACTAGGCAAAAGGGAGAAAAATATGGTACTATTTATTGAAATCCTGCTTATAGGAGTAGGTTTGTCAATGGACGCCTTCGCGGTATCTATCTGCAAGGGACTTGGAATGACAAAGGTAAACAGAAAGCAGGCGCTGACAATTGGCCTGTATTTTGGAGGATTTCAGGCACTCATGCCGTTTATCGGCTATATGCTGGGCATACGCTTTGAGAAGTACATCACAAGCATTGACCACTGGATAGCATTCATCCTGTTAGGATTTATCGGTGGCAAGATGGTTTATGAGGCAGTCAGGGAAAAGGATGATGACGCGGTCGGACAAAAAGACCTGGCGCTCAACCAGGGGGAGATGTTTCTGCTTGCAATTGCGACAAGTATCGATGCGCTGGCAGTCGGAATCATGTTTGCATTTACCTATGACAATTTAAACATCTACTGGGCTATTGCAATCATCGGACTTACCACCTTTGTGCTTTCAATCATCGGTGTTATAGTCGGAAACTTTTTCGGCAATAAATATAAAAAGAAATCAGAGATAGCCGGAGGAATCATTCTCATACTCATAGGTGTGAAGATATTGCTTGAACACCTGGGAATTATAAGCTTTTAAAAAATAAAAAACGGAGGAATCAACATGGAAAATTTCATCAATAATGCACCGTTTATAGTGGTGTTGCTTAGCCTCATAGTGGGCTTTGTGTTTTTGGTAAAGGGCGCAGACCTGTTCGTGGAGGGCAGCTCAAGCGTGGCAAAGCGCTTCAAGGTGCCGTCACTTATCATTGGACTGACAATTGTTGCGATGGGAACCTCGCTTCCTGAAACAGCGGTCAGTGTGGCAGCATCCATAGCACACAACAATACGCTTGCAGTCAGCAACGTGACAGGCTCAAACATATTTAACCTTATGGTAGTAATCGGCGTGTGCGCTTTGATGACACCGGTAGTGGTGGACGGAGCATCATTAAAAAGGGATTTCCCATTTTCGATGATATGTGCCATTTTACTTCTTGTCATGGGAACAATCGGCATGACACTCGGCAGAGTGGACGGAATAATACTGCTCGGCTGCTTTGCAGGATACATTTTCTACCTTATCAGACACACATTAAAACAGAACAGGCAGACATCAGATGAGGAGGTCGATGAGATACCGCTTATCTCAATGCCAAAAGCAGTGATTTTCATACTAATCGGAGCTGTCGGCATCGCAGTAGGCGGAGATGTCGTAGTAGACAGTGCAAGCCGCATAGCGATTGACCTTGGAATGAGCCAGACACTCGTCGGACTGACCATCGTATCTATCGGAACATCACTTCCGGAGCTTGTGACATCAATAGTCGCAGCCAGAAAAAATGAGGTCGATATGGCGCTCGGAAATGCAGTCGGCTCATGCATTTTCAACATACTCATGGTGCTCGGAATTGCATCAGCCATCAGCCCGATAGCATTCATACAGGAAAATATCATAGATATTATCGTGCTTGTGGTATTTTCACTCATCGTGTGGATTATGGCATGGACAAAGCGTGAGATAAAAAGAGGCGAGGGCATCATCATGCTGCTAATGTATGCAGCATATACAGCGTATATTATTATACGATAGGGGAAAATACCTTTTGACCCTTTAATCATATGATGTAATGAGAATATAGATGCAGGCTGGGAATACGCGCATGAGCACGGAATAGATGAAATTGTGGTGCATGCACCTTATATAATAAATCTTGCAAATACAGTAAAACCGGAGACTTATGAGCTTGCGGTTGAATTTCTGGAAAAAGAGATTGCTCGTACTGCAGCGATGCGAAGCCGTATACTTGTTTTGCACCCGGGAAGCCACGTAAATGCAGGAGCGGAAGCGGGAATAGCACAGATCATAAAGGGACTTAATACGGTGCTTAACCAGAATGATGATGATGTATTTATCGCACTTGAGACAATGGCAGGAAAAGGCAGCGAGATTGGGCGTTCATTTGAGGAAATCAAGGCGATTTTCGATGGCGTAAACAAGAAAGACAGGCTCAGGGTCTGCTTTGATACCTGCCATGTAAATGATGCCGGATATGATATCGTAAATCATTATGATGATGTTTTTGCAGAATTTGACAAGGTGATAGGCCTTGACCGGATAGCGGTTTTCCATGTAAACGACAGCATGAATCCGCTCGGTGCGCACAAGGACAGACATGCCAATATTGATAATGGCACAATCGGCTACGATACGCTTCACAGGCTCGTGCACGATGAGAGATTTGCGGATATTCCAAAGATTCTCGAGACACCGTGGCTGTGTGAGGAAGGCTCCGCAAAGAAGACGATACCTCCGTATAAAGAAGAAATTGCGTGGCTGAGGAAATGATTAATATGAGTGACATGATAATAAAATGATATGAGCGTCAAAAGGTATTTTGACCCTTTAATGCATATATTTGATTATACTTTTTTAGATGAAGGCTTATTACCAGCTGAGATAGTTAATCTTACGGCAACGATTGCTGCATTTAATGCTATATCAGATACGCGTAAGGAAAGCAATAAAAGCATATATACGGAGCCGGAAAAGATTGCCAGAGTACAGTCGGTTAAAAGTTCTAACGCGATAGAAGGTATTGTTACAACAGATGCACGTATAAAGCAGATAGTTGACGGCGACAGTGCGCCTCTAAATCATGATGAGCGCGAGATTGAAGGGTATAGGGATGTACTGGATGAGATACATTCTAATCATGATCCAATGTCATTTAGTGAAAATATGATTCTGCATATACATGACCCATGTGTGATATTGGTTTTTTTGTGTATACACCCATTTGCTGATGATGATGTTATAATAAGGACAAAGTTAGAGAAAACCAGTAAAGTCAAGGGGTTAGCACTAATTCAATGTCATTAAGTTAAGAGTTTGACAGGGTTCAAAAAAGGCAGTCACAATTCTGGAAAGAAAAGTGACTGTCTTTTTATTGCTCAGTTGTCCCTTTGAGCAAATTGGGATTGACATTTTTTTAAATTTTTCTTTTGTTCGATTTTTCAGTAATATTTGCATTTGTGTTCTTGCCATTTTATGCAATTTAGCAAAACGCTCACTTTGCGGCAAGCCTTCCTTTATTAGTTCGGCATTTTGGCTTTCCATATTTACCAAGATAATCAGTTCCTCAGCTGTAGCATAATCTCTGATATGTTCACCCTTCTGCGCCTCAATAGGATGTTCATCTCTCCATTCTAGTGCTTTCTTTCCATTTTTAGCTCCTTGTTTGACTACTAATTGACCACGAATTATATCGAAGTTACTAGTGCGTAGACTAAAAAAATGTTATTTTGTTCATTTTTTTCTGATTTTTTGTCATTACAATTTGTTATATTCCGATAAGTTCCGATAAATTTCGTTGACAAGTCACAATTGATTTGATACGATTTATACAAGGGTTGGAACTCTTGGTAAATGTTTTTTGCATAATTATGAAGTGCTGATCGAAGATTCAAATGATGGCGTTCTTGGAATACGACAGGCGGATGGACAGGTTATTCGGTATGAAAAAGATAATGATGGAAATTATCACAGCAATACTTCTGCTTTAGAAATTTTGAAAAAAACAGAGACAGGATATGTTCTGGAGAATATTGGAAAAGAAAGAAAGTTATTTAAATCAGATGGAAAGTTAATTCGTCAAGAAAATTGGAATGGACGAGGAATTAGCTTTAGTTATAATGAAAAAAATCAATTAGTAAAAGCGAAAACAGACAATGAAAGTTGTTTTGAATATTTTTATGATGAAAGCTCTGGTTATCTTACAAAAGTGCAGGATCATACGGGCAGATGTGTAGATTTGACTTATAAAAACGGTATGCTAGAAAAAGTGGCACTTCCATTAGATATAGTCTATACATATACGTATGGAAGTAACGGCAGAATTATTGAGGTTGTGAATGCAAGAGAAATTCATGCTGTAAAAAATGAATATGACAAGAAATATCGTGTTACAAAACAATTTTTCCCAGATGGTGGAATGATGTCGTTTTTATATGATGATGAAAAACGTTGTGTTGTTCTGACAGAGCGAAACGGAGTGAAGACCACTTATTTCTATGATGAAAACTATCGTAACACAGAAACTGTTTTTGAGGATGGTACTAGCGAAAAGTTTCTATATAACGAAAAAAATCAATGCATTAGTAAAACTGACCGTTTAGGACGTACTCAGCGCATGGCTTATGATAATAGAGGAAATCTTACTCAGGTTGTGGATTCTTTAAAGAGACGTATTAATTTTACCTATGATGCTAATAATAATTTGATTAGTGTTAGCATGAACGGAAAAGAACGTTTGAAGAATCATTATGATGTAAAAGGAAAATTAATTGCAACAGAAAATTGTATGAAAGAAAGTTTATGGATAACCTACGATGAGAAGCAGCATCCTGTAGAGTTGACATTTGTTGATGGTAGTAAGACTATGCTTTCATATGATGAACGGGGAAATATCTCAACAATTAGAGAAGCAAACGGAAATGAAGTGCATTACATCTACGATGAATTAAATCGAGTTGTTGAAACAAGGGATGTAAATAACAATAGTACAAAGTACAAATACGACTTAAGAGGTAAAATTACAAAAGTAATTAACCCTCTTGGGGATACGAGAGAATACACTTATGATAAAGCTGGCAGGGTGACAGGAATCAAGGATTTTGATGGTTTCTGGACGTTGTCTACTTATAATGCGATAGGGAAAATAGAAACTATAACTGATAAAGAAGCGCATGTCACGACGTATGGTTATGACAAAATGTGGAATATAACATCACAAACCATGCCGGATGGGACTATACAGGCATTTAAATATGATGAAGATAATCGTCTTAGTCTTGTAGAATACCCAAATGGTGGAACAAATACATATACCTATGATTCGGTAGGAAACAGAACATCAGTTACAGATGCAGAAGGAAATACTACAGCATATGTTTATGATGCGGAAAATCAATTAGTAGAAGTAATTGAGCCAGATGGAGCTAAAACAAAAAAAACTTATGATAGGGATGGGAATCTGGTAGCTGTAACAAATGCTATGGACCATGTAACATCTTATACATATGATGATTTGGGGAGACGCATTAGCAGAACAAATGCAGAGGGTGCAACGACAAGTCTTTTCTATAATAATATGGGGCAAGTAGAGAGAGTATGTCATCCAAATGGAACGCAGACGTTTTATACCTATGACTTAGGTGGAAGAGTAAAGAGTGTAAAAAATCCAGATGGTTCTGGAGAAATCTATGAGTATGACTTAAAAGGCAATTTGATATCACGAGCAAATGGCATGGAGGATAAAATATCATTTAAATATGATGCTTTGGATAGACTTGTAGAAATAGTAAATCAGGTAGAAGGAGTAAGGAAATTTACTTATGATGCAGTAGGAAATCTTACTTCTATTATAGATGAAAAAGGCAACAAAACCACGTATGATTATTCGCCAAATGGAAACCTGATGAAGGTAACGGATGCCTTGGGCAACGAGACTTTTTATGAGTATGACGCGATGAATCGTCTTGTAAAGACTCTTTGTACCGGTGCAAACGGGGAAGAGAGTCAGAATACAGACTTTGTATGGGATGTAATGGGTCAAATCAAGAGTGTAACTGATCCATTGGGTTATGTAGAAAGTTACGAGTATGACAAAAATGGAAATATGACATCTAAGACTGATCGTGATGGTTATACGATAAACTTTACTTATGGAAGCCACGGAAAGATAGAAGAAATCGTATACGCAGATGGGAAGACTGTTGAAATGTCTTATGATGCGCTCCGCAGGCTGAATGAAGTAAAAGACTGGAATGGGATTACAAAAATCACTCTTGATGCAATAGGTAGAGCTTTGTCTGTTACAGAACCGAATGGAGATACCGTAGGCTATGAATGGGGGCTGATGGGTGAAAAGAAAGCAGTCATCTATCCAAATGGAAAACGCGCAGAGTATTCTTACAACACAGAAATGCAATTAGTATCTCTCCATACAGAAAGAGAAACAATTCAGTATGCTTATGATGAAATAGGACGTTTGACAAAGAAGATTTTACCAAATGGTATTGAAACGAACTATCATTATAATGCAATGGGAAGAGTTGATGAAATTTCCCATATAGGAAACGAATTTGCAGAAAGCTACAAATATAGTTTTGATATCTATGGAAATAAGGTAAGTGCTATAAAGAATCGTGTTGGAGCAGAAGTGGATAATGGGCACTTTGCTTATGTATATGATGAATTGAACAGACTTACCGAAGTGCATCAAAATGACACTTTGCTTCGTAAATACAGTTATGATGCGTTTGGAAACAGAGTAAGTAAAGCGAATTATGCAAGTAGAATGGAGTCTGTGACAAGTTATACATATAATGTAAACAATCAGCTTCTATCTGAAGTGGATGGAACTATGACAAAAGATTATACCTATGATAATCGAGGGAATCTTTTGAAAGTAAGTACAGGCGCAGACATATTAAAAGAGTTTACCTTTGATGCAACGAACCAGATGACAGCATCATTTGATCTCGTAGATGGTCAGAGAAAGAAAGCAACTTACACATACAACGGACTAGGCCACAGAGTGGGACAAAAGATATCTAGTCTCATTCCAGAATACCCGGAAAAGAAAATCCGTTACACCATCGACATGACACGTCAGTACTATAACCTTCTTCAAAAGTCAGAAGGTGGTGCATCCCAGACATACTATTGGGATGGAAATGTAGTAGGAATGGAATCAAATGGAGTAGAAAAATTCTACTTACAGGATGATTTTGGTAGTCCAATGCACTTAGTAGATATATACGGAACAAGTCAGGAGTGTTTTGCATTTGATGAATTTGGTGAAAACCTCTCAACCAGCTACAACAACACAAGCCAGACCTTTGGCTTTACTGGCTACCAGACTGATGAAGTAGGTGACCTCTACTATGCGCAGGCAAGACGTTATGATGCAAGTGTAGGACGATTTGTCAGTGAGGATAAAGTAAGAGGTTTTGTGATCTTACCATATACTTTAAATCACTATGGATATTGTTGGAATAATCCGGTGGATTTCGTAGATAGGGATGGAAATTTACCTACAGTTGTAATCGGTGCTGTAATTGGTTTAGCCGCAGGTGCTTTGGGGGAAGTGGTTTCGCAGACAATTGATGGTGTCCAATCAGGTAAAAGTGTTTTAGACAGTCTTTTGGATGTTAATCCTGGGAAAGTAGTATTAGAGGCAGGAAAAGGTGCAGTTACTGGTGCCGTTGCTGGCACGGGTGCGGGGTTATTAGTGGTTGCAGGTACTTCTGGTGTAGTGGAATTTGGAGGAGACTTATTAGATCAGAAAGTCCTTCAAAAAAAAGAAGATTTGGATTATACACATGCTATAAGTAATGGGCTGTGGTCTGCAACAACAACCTTGGTTGTTGGCGGGATAACAAATGAAATATCAAATGTTATTCATCCGGAAGCGAAGACCGGTACAATGGACTATCTGTTTGGAAGAGATAAGGCAAAAGCCGTTGTTAAAGCTCAATATAATAATGCAAGATCGTCCAGTTCCCGTGCAAAATACTGGAATAGGTTGGAGAAAATAAAATTACAAAAAACATTAGGAACAATCAAGTATGGCATAATAGAGACAGGAAAGACTATCATAGATGAAATAAAAAATGAAATTTATAGAGATGAAGTAAATGAAGATATAGTTGAAGAAATAGATAAGAAAATTTCTTGTTCTGTTTATTAGGAGGGATTAGCGTGATTGATGTAATAATAGGAATAATAAGTGTGAGTTTTTTGTTCTTTATGGTTCGTATTTTTATGAAATTTAACAGTGCAACATATAAGAACAATTTTACAAAAAATGATAACTTTATCGTAGAAAATGTAAAGGTGATAAAAATTGTAATTGCTGTGTGTACATGTATCATTGGTGCAATATGGTTGCTTTTTGTACTAATTTGTTCAAAAAAAGGTGCGGAAACAGGAAATTTAATACCTACTTTGATATTTACTTTAGTTTTTATAATTGCAATTTATTTTTCTATGAATATGGCAAATTGGCGTTTGATTATAGAAGGAAAGAATATTACACATATTAATTGGCGTGGAAAGGCTACGCACTATAACTTTGAGAATATAAAAATAAAGGTGTGTTCAAATTTGACAATAAAAGTTTACGAAGGTAATCGCAAAGTTATTGTGATTGATAGTAATATGAAAAATTTATCTTCTTTTATGTCTTGGGCGGATGCATACAAAATTCCAAGAATTTAAATGCCAAAAATGGCGAGGTTGAAAGTTTTGTGAAAAGGCGGTGAAATTAATGATAAGAGATTTTTCAAATAGTGCTAAGAAAAAATTATTAGAATATGTTAAAGATGCAACAGAAACAACATTATGGAGAAAAATCGGTGACAGAATTGGGGATGCTGGGCTGCAAATCCAATACTGGTTTGGTGCATTGAGTATCTCAAAGTACATTGACAATTTGGATGCATATCATAAAAAAATTATTGATAAAAATAATACGACTTCTCAGAGAATAGAAGAGATTTTTACAAATGTAAAGAATATTGATACTCGTTATCAAGGTGGATTGCAACAGAACGTAAATTTTTCAGAGAGTGTAATCAATTTTATCAATGATTTGGCAAATACCATAGACCCAAACGGAGGGAATATGGATATGCAAAAAATGAATGCTGCGTTGGCGGCATCTTTAGAAAAAATTCAGGAAGCAAAGTTATCGAGAGAAAAGGCAATAGAAGATAGTTTGTTGGGAACAGATCCTGATGCGGTAGAAACTAGCATTGATCCTGTAAATTTATCAACAGGAAACTTCATCTATGATTTTGAAGATTTAGCAATTGATGGAGAAATTCCATTGTCATTTCATCGCTATTATAATTCTAAGGATTCGAGAATATCTGTGCTTGGAAAAAGCTTTCGCCATAATTATGAAATATATTTGAATGTAAATGATGATGGCGAAGTAGATATTATAATGGAAGATGGTCAGCATAAAGTGTTTGCTGTTGAAAATGGAGTTTATTATGGAAAGAATACAGCGACTGATTTCTTGACTAGCGATAAACAACATTTTTATTTAAAGGATGTTGACGATAATACATATATATTTGATAAGGATAAGAAATTAATACGAATAGAAAACAGAAATAATTTGGGCATTTCTCTTACATATGACGAAGACAAACTTTTAATAAAAGTTGTTAACGATTATGGAGATTGTTTGAATTATGAATATGATGAAAAGACTAATTTGCTTGCAAGAGTCTTTGACCATACCGGAAGAGATGTCGTAATTACATATAGTGATGAAAAGCGTATTAAAACAGTATGTTCCGCATTAGGTAAAAATATATCTTATGAATATGCATCTAATGGACGTATTAAGGATATAGTAAACTCGCAAAAGATACATACTGTCGAAAACATATATGATAAGAAATTCCGAGTTATTAGGCAGTTGTTTTCTGATGGTGGGAGTATGTCTTTTGAGTATGATGATGAAAATCATACAGTTACTCAGACAGAACGAAATGGTGTTCAGACGATATTTGTTCATGATGGACAATATCGTAATACGGAGATTAGATATGCTGATGGAACAGTAGAGAAGTTCGTATATAATGATAAGAATCAATGTATTAAGTATACAGATCGCTTGGGTAGAATCCAACGTATGTCATATGACAATAGAGGAAATCTTATACAAAAAATAGATGCATTAAAGAGAAGACTGAATATGACGTATGATGCTTCAGGGCGATTGCTATCAATGAGCATTAATGGTATACAAAAAGTTAAGAATGATTATGATGCAAAAGGCAACTTAGTGCGCACGGAAGACTCAACCGGTAATGGTGTTACTGTTATTAATGATAAACATGGTAGACCGATTGAGAGACAATATCCTGATGGTAGTCGAAGTGCAGTAACATATGATGCTACCAGTGCAGGTGTGAATGCTGTTTCACAAGGAATTAAAATCGCAAAAGGAGAACAAGAAGAGTTCCAATGGGGTTCACTAGCAGGCTCAGCGGTGGAAGGAGCTGTCGTCGGTGGAGTAGCTGCTATTCCAGGACTTGGAACGGTAGCAGCAGCAGCACTAACCGTTACGGCTGGTGGAGTTGGAGCAGCGGCTAATAGTGCAATTTCACAAGGCATAGATGAGGGCAAGGTAGATGGTAAGAAAGTAGCGGAAGATGCTGTAATAGGTGCAGTTGTTTCAGGTGCATTTTATGGTATTGGAAAAGGAGTAAAGGCACTCAAGGGTAAATTTAGCAAGACAAAAATGCCTACTACTAAATCGACAAAAGATCTATATGAAGATACCATTAAGGGATTGAAAAAGAATGAAACTAAAATGGATGCAATTGAAGCAGCCGGTAAGAAAGCATCTTCATTAACGAGAAAAACTCAACAGAGACTACTATCGGAAAGGAATTCATTGTTAAAAAAATATGGTTTGGAAAAATTAAAATCAGGATTTTTCTCTAGCAAATCAGGATTCTCAGGAGTTGTGGATTCTGTAAAAAAATATGCATTTATGATATTTGGGATTAAAACAACAAAAAGCATCGTTAAGGATTTGTTGAAAGGAATGTGTCCAATATATACAAGCGAGGATGAACAGACGCTAGTTGAATATATGGAAGATTATTTTGGTACTTTATACGGAAAAGTAACAGGAAAATGTCCGTTATATTCTTAAAATATGTAGGGGCGTAAAACACCCTCTACTCTAACAGGAGGTATTATGTCATTTGTATTAAAGATTTTCTTGAAAGTATTATTGTATAGTATAATTGTTATAGTTGTAAAAAGTATTATCGGTAAGATACAAGAACCTTCAGCTGGTATTAAACAAACAGAATTGGGTGAACGATTTATTGATTGGAAAATTTTTTCAAACATTTATATGATTGTAGGGATTGGTTTTACTTGTATTCTTATTTTTGCATTAAATATGACATCAAACTATAATGTGTTAGTTATAGCTTTATTTATCCTGCTTATAGTTCTGTTTTTTTTAATGAGTTTCTTATATGGACGTGTCTATGTGAAAGTAGGTAAAGATAGAATTTATTGGAGAAAAATGAATGGTAAAGAGTATAACATAAGATATGAGGACATCACATCTCACGTTGTTGATGAAAGTGGGAATGTGAAGCTATATCAGAATAATAAATGTATCTTAGCATTTGCTACAGGAACACATAAAGTGTTTGTTACAGAAGTTTTGAAAAATCATAAAGTTCCAATGAAAGATAATGGTAATACACCATTGATTCTTGAACCTAAAAAAGGGTATATCATTTTATATGGTGTGGGCTTCTTGTGTTCTGCTATATTGTGGTTACTATGTACAGGGTATGGTGTATTTGCTGGATTTTTAATATTCTTGATTAACAGTGTTATTTTGTTTATATTATTTATAACTTCAACAAGACATAAAATAGTTGTTGAAAAAAACAAAATAATCGAAAAGAAATTATTAAGAAATAAGTCAATCGAGTTTGTTCAAGTGGAATATTTAAGTCTGAAAAAAGATAATGAAGCGGAAATAATTTGTATTCATTCTAATGCCGGAGGGATGATTAAAATTCCAAAATCATACAAGAATGTTGAGATGTTTGAAGTGCTGATAGCTAAACAACATTGGAAATGGAAATAGGAAAAATAATACAATAAAATTTAATAAAAAAGTATGAGGTGAAGAGGGATGACAGAGAAAGTTAATTTTTTACCATTGGGAAGTATCGTAGTTGTAAGTGGAGGTATTAAAAAGTATGTAATTGTTGCAAGAGCTCTGAAAGTCAAGATAAATGGAAAAGAGCAATTTTTTGACTATGCAGCATGTGCATACCCAGAGGGAATGGTGGGGGATAGACTAATGTATTTCCAGCATTCCGATGTTAGTAAGGTGGTTTTTGAGGGATTTTCAGATGATGATGAGAAAATGATGTGTGCCAATATCCAGAAGGCAATGGAGATGTTGGAGATTGAGCGTGCGGATGTCAGACAGTTGAAGCAGAATATGGGGAACTAAGATGGCTAAAAAGTATGACAGAAACAAATATCAAAATTTAAAGAATCAGAAGGCAAGTAATGAACATCAGCAGGAAGTATGTCAATTGGAAATCAATGAGATTGATGCGAAAATTGACAGATTGCGGGATGCATATAATACGTTAGATGATGCGAAAGAAGCCATTGATGATATCAACAAAAATCAGAAGAATATGATAAGTTCAGATCTTTATCAAAGTTTATGGACTGGCAGCAGGGCACAGTATTTCTATGATTTATGTGAGAGTGGGGATCTTTACACAAGTTATGATGGATATGTTTCGAATATCGATGATGCAGAGGATGCAATCAACTGGGAAATAAACGCATTAAACGAGAGAAAGAATGAAAAATATGGTATCTTATCTGGCCTGGTCAATGCATGGGATGATTTATGTACAAGAATCCGTAATTTCTTTAATTAGTTGATGGGAATGAAAAAGGAAAGGAGATAGACAAGTGGGAACGATTTTAGATTACGTAAGTGTATATTCGAATACCAATGCGATAAGAACAGCTTCGCGGTCTGTAAGCTTACCGGCTTCCGCAACGGAAATCAAAGGGCAGTCGGATGCAATGAAAAAGCTCCAGGAAGATTATGAAACGTTAAAGAGTGCGGTAAGCCAATATAGTACTACTTTGCAGATGGACTTAATGGCAATTGATTTATTAGTTGATTCACAAGTGCAAAAAGATAAGAATCAAAGTGAGCTTTTTAAGCAGGGCACCGGAATATTTGACACATGTTTGACACCATAAGAATGACAGGAGAGGAAAATGGAAGGGTTTCAAATTAATTATACAGATATCTATGATTTGTTCTGGGAGTACAAGACAAATTTAGAAAATCTGATGAATAAAATTGATACTTGTGAGAACTGCATTAATTTTTTTATAAAAAATGCAGTGTTTACCGGAGAAACAGGAGATGCAGTAAAAAGTTATCTGACAGATGTACATATCACAATGCTTTCAAGTATAAGAGTCACAGCGCAGAACCTGCTTGACAACATGACATTATACAAAGCCGGGTATTATGATATTGACAATTCTACAAATTTTAAACTTAGCGAGGAGGCAATCCGTGCATTCCGGACAAAACTAAGCACCAATTATTCGGATACGGAGTCTTATACCGGAAAAATACAGGGAGCAGTTTCTGGCATTTCGGATATATCGGGTGTCGGTACACCAAGTACGAATGGTGTATTAGAACTACATGAGCAGTTGGATCAGGAATTATTAAATCTTATCACAGAAGTTCAGAGCCATGAGAGCAGTACCGTGACAGCACTGGAGAATTCCGTGGAATTGTTACTATCGAGTCTGAATACCTGTATTGCAAAAATCGGATTGAACACAGCTGCAATTGCAAGTTATGAAAGCAACAGCTTTTATACAGATAAGGACGTGTATGCACTTGCCAATATCAGTGAATTGTTTTATCAGCAGCATGAAGACAATAAAGATGTATATGATGCAATCTGTGAAGCGGAACAGAACCTAAAGGATGCAGCGGAAGAACGTGAGACGCAGGGAGTGTGGAAGACCGTTGCCGGAGTCGTATTGGTTGGTGTTGGGGTGGCATGTATTATTGCAACTGCAGGTGCAGCGTCGCCCATTGTTGCAGCGGTTGGAGTAGCTATGGGAACCGGAATGACTATTTATGGAGTCGCAGATTCTGCGGAAGGTGCCCAGGATATTTATTATGGAAGCATCGGAGATATTGACAGTACCGCAGTAAATGACTTAAAATATGTGGTATTCCAAGGAAATGAGGAAGCATATTATCTGACAGAAAGTGTCTTTGCATTTGCAGCATCCGCAATGATTCCAATCGGTCAGGCGGCCTCAGCAGGAAACCTGACATTTCGAAGTGGAGCAACAATCGTTGCAAAAGAAGGAATTGCAACAGCAGCAGGTGCAGGAGCCCAGAAGTATACGACGGATTTAACTGGAAACCAGACTGCAGGAATGTTAGCAGGTATGGCAGCAAGTATGGCAACTGCGAAAGGACTGAATGGAATTGAAGCAGGAGCGAAGAAACTGGCGAAACCGAAGCTTGGAGATGTTGGAGACGGCGGAGGTTCAGCGTTTGCAAGAAATAATTTAAAATCTGTGTTAGCTAATGAAAGTTTGACATTAGATGAGTTTAATACACTTCGTTTAGCAGATGTAAATGAATTGTCAGCAGAACAAATTGGAAAATTAAAAAATATAAGAGAAGCAGTGCCTAAGATTGATAGTAATACAGTGATTCAAAAAACTATTCCCTTTGAGGATATAGGAAAATACATAGGAGATGACGGATATAGTACTATCAGAGGCTATATAGCAAGATATGATGATGTTTCACATATTCATGGTTATGATAATGTTGTAGAATCATCAAGATTAGACTATACAATAAATAGTGATATTAGACCATATCCAGAAGGTGGAAATGCATATGGTTATATTAAATTTATGACGGATGATGTGGATAGGATTGGAATACCGTATGGAACAGAATTTGGTGGGGGAAATACAGACCCTGCCCCATGTACACGTAATGGATTTACAGGTGCAAGGAATGGAGAAGTTATTCCAGAATGGACAGTTGATGGTAACCTGGAACCAATAGAAGGTGCTGAATTGCATAGGGTAATTGATTCAGAAGATTCTATCGTAGCTATTTTTGATGGCGAACATTTCAGAGAGGTGAAAAAATGATAAAAAATGGAAAATATGCTTATTATAAAGGAAATGAATATAAATTTTCAAGAGATGCTGATGGTAATTATATTATTATAACATCAGATCTAAAGAAAACTGATTGTACATTTAAAGATAAATATAATACAGGAGTATACAGTAAATTAGTGAATATATCAGATGTAGATGAAATTTACAAAATTGCAACTTATGGAAAGGTGAATGAAGAGAGGGTTTCAATTATAAAGGAAAAAAACGGAGAATATTTGGTTAGTACAAATGACTGTAAGATAGGGGAAAAGCTGAAGTTGGATCGAGTTGACAAATATGCATATGAGGGATGGTTAAATTCAAATATAGTAAAGCTTGATGAGGAAAAACAAGTTATAAAATAATTGGTTTACATGAGCAGTTGGATCAGGAGCTATTGAATTTTATTACAACAATCCAAAATCAGGAAAGTAGTACCGTAACAGCGCTGGAGAATTCTGTAGACTTATTAATTTCGAGCCTGAACAGCTGTATTGCAAAAGTAGGGTTGAACCAGGGAACAATTGCAAATTATGAAAGCAACAGCTTTTATACAGATAAGGACGTGTATGCACTTGCCAATATCAGTGAATTGTTTTATCAGCAGCATGAAGACAATAAAGATGTATATGATGCAATCTGTGAAGCGGAACAGAACCTAAAGGATGCAGCGGAAGAACGTGAGACGCAGGGAGTGTGGAAGACCGTTGCCGGAGTCGTATTGGTTGGTGTTGGGGTGGCATGTATTATTGCAACTGCAGGTGCAGCGTCGCCCATTGTTGCAGCGGTTGGAGTAGCTATGGGAACCGGAATGACTATTTATGGAGTCGCAGATTCTGCGGAAGGTGCCCAGGATATTTATTATGGAAGCATCGGAGATATTGACAGTACCGCAGTAAATGACTTAAAATATGTGGTATTCCAAGGAAATGAGGAAGCATATTATCTGACAGAAAGTGTCTTTGCATTTGCAGCATCCGCAATGATTCCAATCGGTCAGGCGGCCTCAGCAGGAAACCTGACATTTCGAAGTGGAGCAACAATCGTTGCAAAAGAAGGAATTGCAACAGCAGCAGGTGCAGGAGCCCAGAAGTATACGACGGATTTAACTGGAAACCAGACTGCAGGAATGTTAGCAGGTATGGCAGCAAGTATGGCAACTGCGAAAGGACTGAATGGAATTGAAGCAGGAGCGAAGAAACTGGCGAAACCGAAGCTTGGAGATGTGGGAACTGACGGTGGCGCAGTATTAAATGATGCGGATGTGGGTTCGGCTGTAGAGGGTGGAAGTACATCTTCTTATTCAGGAGAAGAATGGTGTAGATATTTTAGGGAAACTTATGGCTCAGACAAAGTAGTATGGGAAAATGCAACGCCATCTCAGTTGGCACGAAGTTGGCAAGGAACTGGAAAATACATAGGAGTTGATGATTATGTAGATACTGTTGTTAAAAAAGGGACAATACTGTACAGAGGAGAACCAAATGGAACAGAGTATTTTACAACATTGGATGCCATTGAGCAATCTGGAGGAGATGCAACTAATGTTTTTGAAGGATTGCAGGTTGAAAAGCATCCTATACATGGGTATAGGGGGGAGATGCAAGGATATGTCTTTAATGAGGAAATAGCGAGTGCATATGGAATAACTAATGCAAATCCGCAATTTGGAAAAGGAGGGTTGCCACAATATTTTGTACCAAATGCAAATGATTATATACAAAAAGGCATTTTAGTTAAGGTTGATAATATTACATTAAGAAAGTAGGAATTTTAGATATGATAGATGTTACGAATGGTGAAGTAAGTACGCGAGAAGGATTAGTTATCGGGCCCAATTATTCATTTGATAAATTTAAAACAACAAAATTTTATAATGGACAAGATGGAGTTAGAATAATTTATTTAGACGAGCATCAAACGATTTATGGCAGGCAATTTATTATGAGTTTATTCTTTCGAGATGGAATAATTTATATGGTGTCTTTAATTTGTTGTGATGAAAAATTTTCTGAATCAAACGAGAGAGACAGAAAAAAGATACATGATAAAATTTTAACAGAAATGGGATTACTTCAAGGTGAAAAATATCAATGGGGAAAGATTGTATCAGAATATGACGTTAGAAGCAATATTAGTAGTATTAACATATATTATACTTAATTATGGTTATACTTTAGGACTTTCTTAGAAGTAAAATCTAATAAATCCAACTACCTCCATAACCATTGCCGAAGGCAAAACTTTTCGGTGACCGATTACTATAAATTGAGTCAGAATTCCGTAGAGGAATTCATAGGTTAAAGCGAAATTTGCCCCTAGGTATACGAAAGAACAAAACTTCATAACGAGGATGATAAATGAATCAGTTAGAAATACCAGATATTAAAGCTAAAATTACAGTGACGTGAAAAGATTTTTTATGGAGTGGATGTCGACCAGCTCATAGTGGCGGTCTCTATTTGACAACAGGATTACATACATATAAGAGAATACAGGAGGAAATCAAGTTATGGGAATTTTTGATGCGTTTAAAAAGAAGGAGAATGATGAGCCGGCAAGCTTTGTGCTTGGAGTTGAGGACAGGTTTGCTCTCTTGGACACAAAGGATATTGTGGTCGTGGGCTATGTGAAGGGAACTGTGAGAGTGGGGGCAGCAGTCTACGTAACCAACTTCTCGGATGACGAGGAGGGGGAAATATTACTGACGACAGTGCTTGGAATAGAGCTTGAACCCGGGAAAAGGGCAGATGAGGCCAAGGATTGTCATGTGGGATTAAAGCTGGAGTGCGCGGCAGATTTTCCGTTTCGATGTGGTACTGTGCTTTATTCGAGACAGGCAAGCGTATCCGATGTTCATGATGCATATGTGAAGGCGTTGGGTAATCAGATGGTCTTTCACAGACAGATCGAGCTGACACAGGACGAGCTTGACCGTATGAGCATCACGGACGGTGCAGAAATGTGGCGACTGTATAGCTGGTATAGATGCAAGGTACTGCCGACAGCTACTGATGCAGATAGAGCGAAAGATATGCAGAAGATAGCAAAGCTTGCAGAGGCAATTGTGACCAAAATGCTCTCTGTATCACAGATATATTGTGTATACAGCAAAATAACCGGTGAACCGGCCATGTTTTCAGAAACGGTTGATCAGAAAGATGGTACTTATATGTGTACACCACCGGATATATGGATACTCACAAAACCCTATAAGGATGTGATAGGAGCAACATTCCCAGCTGAAAAATACGAAATAAGAGAGATAAAAAACGATCAGAGCAATGCGATAAGCGACTTTTTTGGAAGCATTTTTTATATGAATGGAGCCTGCGGAGTGCGTGTGGTCAATAGTAATACCTCGATATCGGCAGAGAAGATAGTCGAAAAGCCGGATTTTAGCAATCTTCCAGAGATAAACAGACCGGTTATGAATCCGGATCTGGAGAGATGGATTTTACTGATAGCGGAGCTTGGACACCCAGATACACCGGATAAGGAGCTGATCTATAAGCTATATTTTTCTTTCATGTCGAGAGAGCTTGTGAAAGCAAAGTTTTTAATTCCAATGAAGGCAGACAACGATATGCCAAGTCCCGACGAAAATGGCAAGGTGGTAATTGAGAAGGATACGACCATTGCACTGGCTACGATTGAGGGTAAACATGGTCGTCCTGCGGTGCGTATGTTTACAGATTGGAAGAGGCTGCGACAGGGCATGAAGGGCGAGGGTTGGAATGGATTTATACAGCCGATAGAAGGCATGATAGGCTCGTTTGACTGTGCCATAAATCTCACGGAGTATGACAAGGCTGGCTGTTATATAGATGAGGAAATGTTTATGGGATTTAACTGATTTAACCGAGAATTGGTTAGATAAAGTTAGTATTGCCATAAAATAGAGATACTGAGGAAAAATATGTGAAAGGAGTGTGCTTATGGGGGTGGCAACAACTGTACGAGATGCTGCTAATATCAAACGCGCAAATGAAAATGAAACAAGACGAGAAATGATTGCTTCCTGGTATATTACCATGCCAGGCATCCCTTCTTCAGAAAAGGAACAGTTAGAAAAATCTTTGAGATACAATCTTTGGGCAAGCTTGATTCGTTTTATTGTTCTTAATTTTGTCCTTACATGTGTATGGTTTTTTGGGTTTGGTCTTGGATTTGATGCGATTAAAGCTGCAACAGGCCAGCAATTAAAAGGAACTATGACTGTGACAGGTGTAGTTCAGGAGGATGGACTTACATTATCTGTTAAGGATCCGAATAAAGGAAAGCACGTTGTCTATTCATTGACTGATCTTGGGGTAGATCCCACTGGATGGTCTTACGGAGGACGTCTTAACACTTATTGGTCTAAGGATGAAGATAGTGGAGATTACAGTATCATCGCAGTTATACCGGAGAAAGAAGCCTCTCGTATACAAGGATTGGAAGACGCAATTCTTATGACAGGATATTTTTCTATAATTGTAATAGGGCTGCTTATATTTTTTGTTCGACGTAGAAAATATACCTCATGGTATATTCCATTTTATTGGCGAATGGAGAAGTTTTGTTCAGAAAACCAGATCTACCAGATGTATCCAGGATATAATACAGAAGAGGCATTTATTGCCTATGGAAATGAGCATGCTGATACTTTTTCGCGGCAGTTTGCAGCTACACAGTTAACGGAGATGGAAAAGAAGAAAAAGAAACGAGAAATCGTAATCGGAGTTGTTTCAGCATTAGCTATTATGGCTGCTATCATTCTAGTAATCTGTCTGGGAACCACTATTCAGTCAATTGCTGACAACAGAAAAAATGACGACAGAACAGTGAAGGTACTTGAAGAACTTCAGACTGCAATTGATGGTGGAGAAGAACCATTAGGAGAGGAATCCGAGCGTTATAATTTTGCTAATATAGTGAGCAGAGCACGTGAGAGTTTTCCAGATGAAGATGTTTATTATAAACTGGTTACTACGGATGACTATGTGGCATTGATTATTACGACAAAAAAGAAGACAAATGTTTATATTGACAGATATACTCCGGTTGAAGGAGCAGTTGGCGATTTAAATACTATCTACAAACTGGAGATTTCGATGGTATCGAATGTAATACAACCATATGATGTGTTGAACAATTATACAGGTATTCTTTATAAATGATTTTTGGGTGAAAAGTCTGCTTTAAATACGATGATTCCCAAAAAGAAACCATAGTAACCAAAATAGCTGATAATCTAAATTTCCAGAAAACTATTTATATCCACATTGATGATAAAGAGTTCCCCAATGGTTCTGTGGAAAAGAAAGCAAAATTGTTCGGTTATGGATTTGGCTCAATTTTCCTGGTAATAGGAATTGTATGCATAATGAGCTTGTTTTAAAAGGGGTATAAGATGAGTAATAAATTATATAAAGAAGATACAAAAAAGAAGAAAAAGAAAGAAACAGAAATAGCAATGTCATTAAGTTAAGATGACCAATCAAGATCTTAGCATCAGAAATGATGC
>ERZ859776.60-NODE-60-length-76781-cov-6.379949_pt1 | contig 76781 bp, 62 predicted proteins | sample MGYA00509987_ERZ859776 | MGnify/ENA primary metagenome ERZ859776 (study PRJEB30046, sample SAMN00715146) | human gut metagenome | study: EMG produced TPA metagenomics assembly of the A metagenome-wide association study of gut microbiota in type 2... | reverse complement strand
CTTGCATGTGTTAAGCACGCCGCCAGCGTTCATCCTGAGCCAGGATCAAACTCTCATGTTTGAGTTTTTTCTTTGCAGCTTTGCTGCTTAGTAAAAACCAACTTCGTTTTACTTAGCGAGGTTTTCTCGAGCTTAGTAAAAGGAAGTATCCTTGTCAAGTTAAACTTGGCTAATTCGTTCATTCAGATAAATCTGAATTTACTGTTTTAAAGGTCTTCAATTTTCATTGAAGCGTTCTGATTGATTCTCAAAATCTTTCAAGGTTTCTCACTGTTCAGTTATCAATGTTCTTTGTTTGCTCTCTTGCGACAGCTTGATTATTTTATCAAATCGCTGTTCGTTTGTCAAGCATTTTTTTATTTTTTTGAACTCTGTTTTAAGTTCTCTGTCTTGCGACAGCTTGTTTATTCTATCAAAATGTTTTTCATTTGTCAAGAACTTTTTTCATAACTTTTTCAGCTTATTTTCAAAGCAGTACTTATAAAGTCATGTCTGTAAATTGTAACTCACAAGCTCTACAACTCAATGTGTCCCGCGAGTCAGCTTTGATATAATATCATCCCGGCACACATATGTCAACGGATTTACTGCAATTAATTAAAGTAGTAAAACTATCTTAAAAAACATAAATTTTCTAAATTGTCTGTTTATTATATACAATTCTCGCAATTACTATCTGACAGCCTCTATCGCTTCCTTGATATTTGCCACACCGACAATCTCAATTCCACTAATATGCGACACTCCTGCAAGACACACTTTGGGAACAATACACTTTTTAAAGCCAAGCTTCTTTGCCTCAGCCACACGCTGCTCTGACATGGTAACTCCGCGCACCTCTCCGCTTAAGCCCACCTCTCCAAAGCATATGGTATCCTCACGCACTATAATATCCTTTTTGCTTGATGCGATTGCAAGCACTATCCCAAGGTCTATCGCCGGTTCGTTCATCCTTATACCGCCTGCTATATTCACATAAGCGTCACAGTCTGACAGTGACAGGTTGGCTCTTTTTTCAAGGACCGCCATGAGTAGATTTACTTTATTATAATCTGTACCATTTGCTGTACGCCTTGGATTATTAAAAAAGCTGTGACATACAAGAGCCTGTATCTCGAGAAGTATCGGGCGGCTTCCCTCTATGGAACATGTGACAATTGATCCTGATGCTCCCTCGGGCTTACCGCTAAGCATATACTCCGATGGATTTTCCACCTCAACAAGTCCCTCCGCCTTCATTTCAAATACGCCTATCTCATTGGTCGAGCCAAATCTGTTCTTAACGCCTCTAAGTATCCTGTACGACTCATACCTGTCACCCTCAAAATAAAGCACAGTATCAACCATATGCTCCAACGTCCTCGGCCCAGCAACCGCACCATCCTTTGTCACATGTCCTACTATAAAAACAGAAATCCCCAGAGTCTTTGCAAGCTGCATAAGCACTCCGGTTGTCTCCCTGACCTGTGAGACACTGCCCGGTGCCGACGCTATCTCCTCATTGTACATAGTCTGGATGGAATCTATTACAACAACCTCCGGTTTTTTTCGTTGAATCACGTCCTTTGCAATATCAAGACTTGTCTCACATAAAAGCTCCAGTGAATCCGTAAAATCGCCAAGTCTGTCGGCACGCATCTTTATCTGATGCAGAGATTCCTCACCTGACACATAAAGTAATGGCACCTTTTTTTGTGAAAGTTCCCTGCATACCTGAAGTAGAAGCGTGGATTTTCCTATACCCGGATCTCCTCCCACAAGCACAAGTGACCCCCTCACAATTCCTCCACCAAGCACTCTGTCAAACTCAGCTATACCTGTCACTATACGCTCCTCTTTCTCGCTTTTTACTGCCGAAAGAGGCAGAACCTGTGCCGCCTTTGATTCTTTTTTTACTTTTCCCGACGAGCTTATCGACTTTTTATCTACGGTTTCCTCTACAAATGTATTCCATTCCTTACAGACCGGGCACTGTCCCATCCATTTTGCCGATTCATAACCACATTCCTGGCAGAAAAATACAGAGGTCTTTCCTTTTGCCATATTGTTCTCCTTTATAAAATACAAAAAGCCCGGCTTTCACCGGGCTAAAAATATGCTCTATTTTCTTGATACTTTGATATCGACTGAATCAACACCCTCAAGCTCTACGCTTAAGCTGAGCTTGCCGCCGAGATTTGTCTTCATAGTACCTGCAACAGCTCCAGCTATATCAATTTCGTACTCTGTCTCCTCTTCAAGGCCAAGAGTAATCTGAGCATCCTCAGGTCCCTCCACAGTAAATGTCACTGTATCAGCAGTCTCCTCGAAATCCATAACCGCTGTTCCCGGAACAGACTCGTATACAAAGAGTCCGTTTCTTTCGAGCTTTGTAATCTCCTTAAAGGTCTTTACCTTGTAGATATCTCCATCCTTCTCAAAATTGTCAAGCTTTGCCTTTGCAGCCAATGTATAATCTCCGAAGCTGAGCTTTCCGTTTTCCTCAGTACGGATTAATTCACTTATTACAGCCATTTTTATCCTCCCGTAGCTATATTGATATATTAATTATAAATCCAATTCTACTCAACAGTCAATGAAATTTGTTTGTTTTTCGTAGAAATTATTACCTTATTGCCGCGCTTAATTTTGCCGGTAATAATATCCTCTGACATACGGTCTTCAATCTCCTCCTGAAGTTTTCGTTTAAGAGGTCTTGCGCCATATTTTCTGTCATAGGCTTTGTCCACGATAAAGGATTTTGCACTGTCGCGCACTGTGAGCTCTATATCAAGCTGTTCTTTACAGCGTTTCTTAAGTTCCTTTACAAGAAGTGTCACTATATGCTTCATGTCATCCTTGTTGAGAGCTCTAAATACAATAGTCTCGTCGATTCGGTTCAAAAACTCAGGTTTAAATATACGGCGGACCTCCTCCATGACACTGTTCTTCATACGCTCGTGATCCTGCTTTTCATCCTCACCAGCGCCAAAGCCAAGGCGCTTTGGTTCTATAATAGAAGAAGCTCCTGCATTTGATGTCATGATGATTATTGTATTCTTGAAATCAACCGTGCGCCCCTGTGAATCAGTGATTCTACCATCATCAAGCACCTGTAAAAGTATATTGAACACATCAGGATGTGCTTTTTCTATCTCATCAAACAGTATAACAGAAAAAGGATTGCGTCTGACCTTCTCTGAGAGCTGTCCGCCCTCCTCATGACCCACATATCCCGGTGGTGAACCAATCATCTTTGAAACACTATGCTTTTCCATGTACTCTGACATGTCAACACGTATCATGGCATCTTCCTTGCCAAAGACAGCCTCAGCAAGCGCCTTTGACACCTCCGTCTTACCTACTCCTGTCGGTCCCAAAAACAGGAATGAGCCAATCGGCTTCTTAGGATCCTTTAAACCAACGCGGCCTCGTCTGACTGCCTTTGCGACAGCAGAAACAGCCTCCTGTTGTCCTATTACACGCTTGTGAAGTATCTGTTCAAGCTTTGCAAGTCGTCCTGCCTCTGACTCTGTAAGCTTATTTACAGGTATTTTGGTCCATCCCGATACTACATCCGCTATCTCATTTTCGCCGACTACAGGCTGGTTTTTGGCTCCTGTGCGGTGATTCTTCCTGATAAGCTTCTGCTGTTTATTTTCAAGCACTTCCTTTTCTGACATAAGCGCGCCGGCAGCTGCGATATCTCCCTTCGACAAAGCATCTTCCACCCGGTCCTGCTTATCTGTTATCTCTTTTTTCAGAGCAAGCAGCTCGTCAGATGATGTCAGATTCTTAAGCCTTATCCTGGCTGCCGCTTCATCCATCAGGTCTATCGCCTTATCAGGTAAAAATCTGTCGTTTATATATCGTGCAGAAAGGTTTACTGCTGCTTTCACACCCTCATCTGTGATGATGACACCATGATGCTTTTCATAGAGTCCCTTTAATCCTGTGAGTATCTCTATTGTCTCATCCACACCAGGCTCCTCAACCATCACCGGCTGGAAACGGCGCTCAAGCGCAGCATCTTTTTCCACGTATTTGCGGTACTCTTCTATGGTTGTGGCGCCGATTACCTGTACCTCGCCTCTGGCAAGCGCAGGCTTTAATATGTTAGATGCATCTAACGAGCCTTCTGCTCCTCCTGCACCTATTATAGTGTGAAGCTCATCAATGAAAAGCAGTACATTTTTGGCATTTGAAACCTCGCTTATCACCTTCTTGATTCGCTCCTCAAACTCACCACGATACTTTGATTTGGCTACAAGCCCGGACATATCTAGAGAAACCAGTCTCTTTCCCAAAAGAATATCCGGAACATTGCCACTGACTATATCCTGTGCAAGTCCTTCTACTATAGCGGTCTTGCCCACTCCCGGCTCTCCAATCAGGCACGGATTATTTTTACCACGGCGGCAAAGTATCTGGATAACGCGTTCCATCTCCTTTTTTCTGCCTATAACAGGGTCAAGAAGCCCAGCCTCTGCCATATCTGTCAAATCTCTTGAATACTGATCTAATACAGGTGTCGCAGAATTGTATGATGTACTGTAGCTTTTCATCAGATCCCTGTATGCAGACGGATCCTCACCCATCGCACCAAGAATATCTATAAACATCTTCTGACTGTTAACACCCATGGTGTTTAAAAGTCTTGCAGCTGCACAGTCTCCCTGCAGTACTATAGCCATCAGCAAATGTTCTGTACCTATCTCATTGCACTCAAATCTATCGGCTTCCTCCGATGCACGTTCCAATACTCTCTGTGTCCTTGGTGAATAGCCATCCCTGTCCATCACTTCGATGTTATCCCCCGGTGAAATCAGATCTTCAATCATCGAAATAAGCTTATCATATTCCACATTGCAGGCTGTTAGAACCTCAGCTGCCACACCGGTGCCCTCTTTTATAAGGCCAGCCAGTATGTGCTCTGTTCCAACATAGCTGTAATTCATTTTCTTTGATATACGTGCAGCCAAATCTATTGCTTTTTTAGCCTTACTTGTATATGGTTTCAAGTCATATCCTCCAGTCATATTCACTAATTTAAGTCGATGAACTGCAAATCATCATCTTCGCTGTCATCTTCATTGTCATCCTCTGCACTGCTATCTATAGTCTCAGACGGCTTATTTCCATCATTGACAAAGCCATCAAGTGCCATTTGAACCTGATTCTTCAAGGTATCATCATCTGCAGCATTCTCCTGATTTGAAGCCTCTTTTGAATCAAAATCAGATTTTTCATTCTCAGCAGTTTTCTTTAAATCGGATGTGATTTCTACGGTTCTTCCGACATATGATGCATCGGATGCTTCTGTACTTTCCGTATTTTCGTCTGATTCTAAAATCTCAGCTATCTGTGACTCTTCGCCAGATTCCTTAGCCGGTTCCAGGATTTCATTTACCTGTGATTCTTCAGCCGGTTCCTGAATCTCATCTACCTGTGATTCTTCATCCGGTTCCTGAGCATCATCATCATCATCATTAGCTTCTATATCATTTTCTTCATAATTCTCTTCATCACTATTTTCTTCTATATAATCCTCCACTATATCGAACTCTTTTGTATCGTCTTCTTCATCATTTTCTTCATTAGCTGTGCGCTTCTTATTTTTCACAATAACCACCAGAAGAAGTAATGCCAGAATAATGATAATAAGAACCAGTATTGCAGCTAAAACAAGATATTTATTGGCAATTCCCGGGACAAGCTCGCTCTTTGTTGTATCGTTTTCCTCCTGTGCCACTGTAGGTGTACTGAGCTCGGTTCTCATATATGTGCCATCTACGCTATCATATGTATACCAGCCACTCTCACCATTGTCATTTATGGCATATACGAGGTAAAAATCCTTTGTCTGATCATCGGTTTTTTCGGCTTTGGTCTGGTAGGCTGTTGCCACACCCTTGCCCTCTATGGAGAGCGATATCTCATTATATCCCTCAGGCACATCATCCACCTTAGGCAGTAAAACCACTATAAAATGCGACTCTGAATTGATACGGACAAACTCATATGCTGCATTCTGTGCTGCATCATATACAAAAAGCCCATTGCCGCTTTCCGACTGTAAATACACAAGCGTGATATCACCAAAGGTGCCATGAAGGGTATTGTATTCAAGTCCGTCAATCACTGTCTTTGAGTGCTCAAAGCCTTCAGGAACAACATCCTCCGGAATGTCATTGACCATAGTCCACTCTGTGCCATTTATATCGAACTTCTTCCAGTTATCCTGCTTATCTGCATTCTCCGGATCATCCTCGGCTCTTCTGGTAACAACTATATTGTATGTGCTTGTGCTGCCGTCCTCTGCTGTCACAACAACGCTGACTGTGTTCTCTCCAACCTCAAGTGAATCATTGCCTGTGACGGATGTCACACTCGCCTTGGAATCAGCCGGATTTGCTGTAACCGCAAGGCTTGAACAGCTGTAATCTACTGTAGCTGTGTAATCCTTTGTCGCAGCAGAAAACTCAGGGGAAAGCGTACCTGCTGAGATAACAAGCGAACCAAGAGATGCGTTTGAGGATTTCTTTTCCTCTTTGTTTTCATTATCTTTATTCGCATTGTTGTCATTGCCGGTATTGCTGCCGGAATTGTCCTTGTTATCCTTGTTGCTGTTTGAATCATTGTTTGATGAAGCACTTGTTACCGTCACCTTCGTGCTGGCACCGGTGATTACACCCCCGGCATCGTTGCCCTCTGCATCTCCTACAACTGTACAATATGCCTTTATAGTACAACTTCCTGTGCCCTTTGCCGTAAATGAAAATGACTGCGATGTCGGATATCCTGCAGCATCACCAATATTCGCCACACCATCTCCTCCGTTACTCAGTACTCCCTCGTCAGAGCTTGAGATAACTACAGTACCAAAATATCCCGACGGCATAGAAACCGTCACCTTAACTGTTTTTCCAACAGCTACAGAGCTCGAGCTGACACTTAGTCCAAGTCCCTGCGCATACACATGCTCGGCAGGTGTGAAAATAAGCATAACCGCCATAACAAGTGATAATATACATCCAAATAATTTCTTCATATTTTTCCTCACATTTCTAATTCTGCGATATCTTTGATTTGCCCAGTATGTGTCTGTTCATGATTATCATATCAAGAGCATTTCCACCATCACGCTTTCTGTTAGCATCAGCTGCCTCCAGATAAGCACCTGTGAGTGTTCCCTTTCCTAAAATATGTCTGTTGAGCTTAATCATATCAAGAGCATTTACAGCACCATCACCATTGATATCTCCATATATAACAATATCGTATGTCTTTTTCAGATTACCTGAAGCATCATAAACAGCCACTTTATTGCCTGTTGCAATCTTTCCGCTGTTTTCTGAGCCTGAGCTTGTCAGAAGCTTTACAGTTCCTGATGCTGATACTGCTATATTCTTCACAAAATCAGACGCACCGGTTCCGGGCTCAATGCCTGTAATATAAGTGCCTATACTGTATTTACCTGATGTTATGTTTACATCAGTATTATTTTGGTTATTATTGTTCTGATTATTATTGCCACCTGCATTATTTGCAGATGCCGCCTGCCTGTTTATATTGATAGTGTATGTTCTTGTATCACCGCTTTGCGACTTGCAATATACCTTAATTGTATTATTTCCGACAGCAAGCGAATAGCTTCCTGTGCCTGAAACACCACTGTTTCCTGAAACTGCATCTGCCGAAACAGTCACTGAGCTTATAGCATTTGAAACAACTGCTGAATAGCTTGTTGTCGCTCCATTAAAGGCCGGTGTGAGTGTTACACCGCTTATCGCAAGCGACTGCAGGTAGTTATTGGTATCGCCAGCTTTATCGAAGCCCACTGCTGACGATGGCATATTGTTGTATACAGGTATTTTAAATACAAAAGCCTGATTCTTATCTGAATATCCTTTAGCCAGACTCTGTCCCTCAGTAAGAGCCGCTGTGGCATTGCCCATGTACTGATGGAAATACAGCGAGCTTGTATTTACTACATTAAACTTCTCAAAATACAGTGTATTTTGACCCTTATTTATATAATTGCTGCCCACCTTTACAGCTCCGCCGCTTATGGACTTTACTCTTGTATTCCAGCCCTGCTTCTTGGCAAAAGACAGACCATTTTTATAAATCTTATCCTTCGTGCTTCCGGTTGCACTAAAATTAAAATAATTATAATATCCTTCGTATCCGGAATATGTACCCGAAATAAGAGGGCTCGTTCCCTTTTGTCCCTGCTCCTGCTTTATACGCGATGCTATATGGTATGCACTTACTCCACTGCTCTTTGCCACATCCATGAATGTGCTTGCATAATTGATTTTCTCGCCATTGTTGGAATAGGTCTTTGTTCCCTCCATAAATGTGCCTTTTACTATGGACTTGACACCTTCAAGTGCCTCATTCGGACTGTATGCCAGACTCTGAAACTGAAAAATATTGGTCTCATCAAGAAAATTCCTTGGATCCATGAGATAAGCAATATAGGCACTGCTTGCTGACACCCATCCCGGTTCATACTCAACCCACGTATTTGTTGACCAGTTATATGCTCCGGAAGCTGTGGATTTCTTGGCATTGTCTGCTGATTTGGATACCAGATTAAGTCCGTTTACACTCTCATTTTCAATCACCGTATCCCAATTCAAACCTGTATTTACAGCCTCAAATGTCCAGCTTGGATACTTATTGTGAAGAGCTGTAAGGTTTGGAATATAGCTGTCAGGAAAGCCTGCATTCTTCATAGCCGTGACAAAATCAGTATTGTCTCCGCTATTATTGTATGTCACCTTTATGTATGTACTGATAGTCCAGCCCGTAAATGCCTTGCCGTTTAAAGTACCCTTGACATTGTACCAGACCACACCGTTTACCCTGGTCTCTCCAATTATGTCAACCTGATGGTTCCAGTTGAGTGAGACAACCTTGGTAGTGCCGGATGTGCCTGCTGCATTGCGGACATACACATTGCCACCTGTAATCGTACCTGTAGCATATGCTCCCGATGCGGTTGCAAGGGCAAGCTGCTCCTCATTATTCTGCTGTATGGCATCCGCATTGCCGGTGTCTGCCGAAGCATCTCCTGTCTGCGCATTGTCTGATGCAGCTGTGCCGGTACCTGCTGATACAAAATCAGACCTTATATAGCTGACACACTCCTCGTTATTTGCTGCCAGATTGTACTTCGCCTTGTACCACACCTTGCCGTCTGCACCTGTGGTCTGCTCAAGAATAGTAATATCCTTGCCGTTTGAAAGCTTGTGCTCCAGCTCATACTCTGTGCCCGGTCCGCTTCTCGCCGCTACCCAGTATCTCTCATCACACACAACCTTAGCCGCCTGATTTGCATAGACTGCTATGCTGCTGTATGGTGCCAGGTCACATGCGGCTAATGACAATGTAACTACAGAAACTGCCAGAAATTTATTTATCTTTATCATCGAATCCCATCTTTCTTATGTGCATTGTTTACATTAATCCATTATCCATTTAATTATAATAGAATATGGCCTTTGTATCAATGTATTCGGCAGAAATTTATTATTTTTTTATTAATAATATAAAAAACTCCCTTCAACGTGCAGCTCATGCTTACGTTTCAGGGAGTTGTCTGATTCATATTCTGCTTATTCTTACTGTCTCCTGTAGCTTTTCTAGCTGAACAGGGATTTTATCTTATCCCATAAATCCATGAAAAAGTTGCCAATCTTTTCCCAGAAGCCCGGGTCATTTATCTTATCGCCAAGCTTTGATGCCCAGTCCTGTGCCTGATTTATGACCGAATCCCAGTCGATATTGGCATCCTTAAGCTTCATAAGAAGCGATGTCAGCTTTGCAATATCATCGTCAGAAAGCTTCAGGTCGTAATCCTTTGCAGCCTCCTTTATCGCATCCTTTATCTGGCTCTCATCCTTGAGTCTTCCATCGGCAAGCTGCTTCTTTAGGTCTGCAATCATTGCCTCGATATCCTGCGAATCGCCTTCAATGCTCTTGTTGAGCTCTCCTGTTGTGACAAGCTCATCCATCGCTGCGTCTGTCACCTTGTCGTCAAGCTTCTTGCCTGTCATCTCCTCGTATGCCTTTAGTGTGCCTACAAGTGCTGCCGTTCCGGAAATAGGGAAAGGTCCTGCGACTATGATTTTAGCATCAGCTATGCCTGCTGTGGCAAGCGCATTCTTGTACATTCCTACCGTACAGTAATTGATATTGTGCGTGGAAACACTAAGACCCGCACCCTTTTTATCCTCTGTAATGAGTACTGAGGAAAGTGACCTTGTGCCAATCTCGCTCTTGCTGATGTATGAATCGAGGTACTTGTGCTCCTCATCATTATTTACATAGACCACATCGTAATTGTCCAGATCAGTGAGCTCGATTCCCATAAATCCAAGCACTGTCGCTCTCTGCTCCGGTGTGAGGTCTGCTCCAAGACTTAAGTATGGCTTATCATTTTTGCTGATGGTCACCTTGTCGTTTGCCTCACTGCCGGCTGTCGTTGTGCTGTCTGCAGTACTGTCTGTGTTACTCTTATCAGCTGCGTCACTGCTGTCACTGCCTGATACATCGACGCTTGAAACTGTATCAGTCTGCGTAGCTGTCTCTGTTGCAAATACTGCCGGATTCATCGTAAACAGTGTCACCGCAGCAAGCACGCTACATACAATACTCTTTGCTTTTTTCTTTATTAATCTAATCATTTTTCCTCCAATCTACTGCTCTATATCATACGAAATTGTAAAGTTGCTTCCGTCGAAGCTGACATCTGCCATGCTTCCGCATATCACAGGCATCATCGGCGACATATGACCTATATCCAGATCCATGATGATTGGCACATTAAACTCTCTAAGCAGTGATGAAAGCGCCTGTCTGTGGTCTATGCCAAACATTTCCTCTCCGAAGTGCGCCGGGCGTCCGATAAGAAAGCCCTTTACATTTGAAAACCATCCTGCATTTTTCATCTGCCACATAGCCCTTCTCATGCCCATCACATTAAGGTCACAAGCCTCAAGGAACCATATGATACCATCATCACTGTAGCGCTCATTAAATTCCCTTACATGGTCAAACGATGTACCAAGCAGATTAATAAGACAATCCATGCAGCCACCAAGCAGCCTGCCTCTCATGGTAAGCCTGCTTTCCTTTGCCACCGCAGGAATAGAGCTGATACACGACTTTTCAGTCAGGTTGTAGCCCACAAACGGAGCATTCTCATCCTTTATCGATTCCTTCTCCCACATAGGGTAATTGGTAAATGAAAGCTTCCTGCCACAAAGCAGATTAAATGCATCGGTAAGTGACTCATGCCACACCTCCATGCCAAAGCTGCCCGCACACGGCCCGTAAATACCTGCTGTATCTGCAATAGTAGCCTCCAAAAATGTGAAATTCGTGTTGTCGGAATAGCCCATGTACCATTTCGGCTTTGACTGCTTCACACGCTCAAAATCAATATAAGGCACTACCTCGCACATCAGCTCGCCGCCACCACAGGATATAAGCACATCACTGTCAGCAGAAGCATAGCTCTCGTTCAGCTCTTCTGCGCACTTCTTAGGTGTATTGCTGATACCTATGCCACTGTCGCACCTGCAGTTAGGTCCCTCTATCGTCTTATAACCCATGCTGTGAAACCTTTTAATGGCATTGTCAAAGGCACTCCTGTACGGCTCTGTTGTACAGCCCATCGAAGGCGCCACAAAGCCTATTGTTCCTCTATCCTTTAGAAATTCAGGGTATCTCATGTTTCTATCATCCTATCACTATTATTTACATATCTAAGCTTCTGTCTGAAGTAAAATGTGTAGGATTTTATCATTTCTGTCCAGGTCATTTTACTGTCATAATTAAATGTCGTCGTGTACTGCACATGCTGTCTGTTGCACCAGTTGTATATATCATGCAGACTTATCGAATCAACATTCTTCATATTGTTCATAAACACCTTAACCTTTGAAAGCTCATCCTCACTGTCAATGTATAGATGAAAGATAGTATTCGGACATTCAATTATTATCTGCTGTTCTTCTATATTTTTCATCACTGTATCCTCTATTGAATAATGTATCCTATGTGATCAAAAACATTATCATCTGTCACACCGGGATGTGAGTAATAACAAAATATCGTAACTGTTCAGTACCTTCACAGTTAAAAAATATCACATAACCATAGTACTACACCGGCGTCACAAAATCCAGTCATTTTTGCCTGCCAATTCTTACTATTTTATTAAGAAAAACGGTAAATATCATACTCCCTCACAGTCAAATGCCGGGATGAAGCTGTCCTTTGCCACGTCCCCCTCCTGTATAAATGCATTCGTAATTCCTATTTCGAGGGCATAGTCAACAAGTCTTTCATACTCTCTCTTTGTCACTGTGCGGTTTATCTCAGGATAATCCTTTAGTGCAATCGGCGTAAACTGGCTCATCATGCTTATATATACGTGATCATGATATGTATCATACAGGTACTTAAGTACAGCCTTTGCATCATTTACATGTCCCGGCAGTAGAAGCTGTCGCACAATAACTCCCTTTTGTATGAGTCCTGTCGCATCGTCAATCACGACATCCGGCTGCTGCCTGACCATCTCTGAAATCGCCTGCTTTGCGACAGACGGATAATCTTTTGCCCTTGAATACCTTGCCGAAAGCGTACTGTCCATATATTTAAAATCCGGAAGATACACATCCACTATGCCCTCAAGCAGTTTTAGCTCTGTCACATTTTCATATCCGCTCGTATTGTATATAATAGGAAGCTTCATGCCACGGCTTTTTGCATCGTTTACCGCCCACACTATATCAGGGATATACTGCCCCGGTGTGACCAGATTGATATTATTTGCGCCTTTGTCCGCCAGTTCTATAAAAATATCACTCAGCCTCTCTTTACTGATTACCTTTCCCGCTTTTCCGTCAGAAATCTCCCTGTTCTGGCAGAACACGCAGTGCAGGCTGCAGCCTGAGAAAAAAACTGCCCCACTTCCTCTTTTTCCTGATATGCACGGTTCCTCCCAATAATGAAGTGCTGCTCGCGCCACCTTTATTTCAGATGAAACGCCACATACGCCTGTTTGTCCGGTGCTTCTGTTTATGCCACATTTTCTTGGACACAATAAGCAATTTTCGTATTTATTCATATTTTTCATTTTAACCCTTGCTAAAAATAATGTTTGATACTACAATCTATATGATTATGCGGTGCATATGCCATGCGCCTTCAATAGTCATTTTAAAATTATATCATAACTATTCTTACAGAAGAGAATAGTTAAAATACACAATAAGGAGATTACAATGAATCAGTCAAACTGTATCGTCGCCCAGTCAGGCGGTCCAACTGTTGCAATCAACGCAAGCCTTGCAGGAGTCATCGCAGGAGTAAAAAGCTCTGATAAATACGATATCTGCTATGGCGCCGTAAACGGAATACTCGGCATATTAAATGAGAATTATCTCAATCTGTCAGATATTTTTGCAGATGATGCTAATCTTGAAAAGCTCAAGACCACACCTGCCATGTATCTTGGCTCATGCCGTCACAAGCTCCCTGATTACAAGGATGATGATTCACCATATGTATACATCTTCCACCAGTTTGATAAGCTCTCCGTAAAGGCTTTCTTTTACATCGGTGGAAATGATTCGATGGATACCGTATTAAAGTTATCCGATTATGCAAAAAAAATCAACAGTGATGTGAAAATTATAGGGATTCCAAAAACCATCGACAATGATCTGTGCATGACAGACCACACTCCGGGCTTTGGCTCTGCCGCCAAATATATTGCATCAAGCATGCTTGAGATAGCCCATGATACCTTTATCTATGCTGTTAAGAGTGTGACAATCGTTGAAATCATGGGACGTGACGCAGGATGGCTAACTGCCGCTTCCGCTCTCGCACGTAATGAGTACAATACAGCGCCTCAGTTCATCTATCTGCCTGAGGTGGATTTCGACAAGGACAAATTTGTTGCCGATATAAAAGAAGCCCTCGAGCACACTAACAATGTGATAGTTGCCGTATCCGAAGGAATACATGACGCAGACGGCTCATACATTACATCATCAAAGGCCGCATGTGACCAGTTCGGACACCAGCAGCTAAGCGGTGCCGGAAAAGCTCTTGAGTTCATCGTAAAGGAAAACATCGGTGTCAAGGTGCGCTCTGTAGAGGTAAATGTGCTCCAGCGCTGTGCCTCACACCTTGCATCATTAACCGATATCGAGGAATCTTTTGCTCAGGGTAAAAAGGGTGTCATGATTGCAACGGAGGGTGTGACCGCATCAATGGTATGCTTGAAGCGCATCTCAAATGATCCTTATCAGGTGGAATACACATATTCTGCTATCAAGGATATCGCAAACGAGGCCAAGTCTGTGCCAAGAGAGTGGATCAATGATGCGGGCAATGATGTGAAGCCTGAGCTTATCGAATACTTAAAGCCACTTATTCAGGGAGAAACCGCTGTAGCCTACAAGGATGGTCTGCCTGACTATATGGATGTGTCACATCTTCACAAATGTAACTGATTTTAGCTGCCGCCTACACCCCGGTGTGGGCAGCAACAGCATATCTCCAAGGAGGTCAATTTACATGAAGAAAAAAGTGCTTATAACCTGCGCCGTTGTGCTTGGTGTGCTTTTGGCTGTTTATCTTGGCTTTGCCTTTTATTTTAGCAGCCACTATCTGTTCAACACAAAGATTAACTCTGTAAAATACGCAGGGAAAACTGCAAAAGAGGCATTAGAAAAAAATACAGCCCTAAGCCGCGACTATCTGCTCACAATCACTGATAGAAAAGGCAACAGCTTTTCACTTAAGGGACCTGATTTTTCCTATGAATATGTCTCAAACGGTGACGAGGAGCAAATCCTAAAAAGTCAGAATGCTTTTACATGGCCTGTCAGTCTTTTCAAAGCTCAAAACTATACTCTAAAGGGTTCGTCCAAATATGACGATGCCGCTTTGGCGGAAAAGCTCAAGGCTCTTGATATTTTCAGTGATGAATACATTGAAAATCCCGAGGATGCCCACATCGAGATAAAAGACGGCAAATACGATGTGATTGAAGAGAAAAAAGGCTGCAAGCCGATATATGACAGCATCCTTGCCAAGGTAAAGGATGCCCTGGACAATGAGCTTCCAAAGCTTGAGCTTAGCGATGACTGTTATGAAGCTCCAAAAATCACAAAGGAAAGCGATACAATCAAAAATGAAAAAGAAGCCCTCGACAAATACACTGCTTCAACCGTCACTTACAAAATTGAAGGTGCCGATGAGAAGCTTGACTCTGCCAAAATCCTTGATATGCTAAGCATCTCAGATGACGGCAGCGTGAGTATAGATGATGCCAAGGTCACTAAATATGTCCAGCAGCTTGCTTCCAAGTACAATACCTTCGGACGTAAACGCTCATTCAAGACATCGTCCGGTGACACTATTGAAATAGGTGGTGGAGACTACGGATGGGTAGTCAGCAAGAAAAATGAAAAGGCTGAACTTCTTTCTGATTTAGAGGGAGGCAAGCCCGTGGAAAGAGAGCCTGTTTACGAGCAGACAGCACTCCATCGCGGTGCTGACGACATAGGTAATACATACATAGAGATTGACTACACAAAGCAGCACATGTGGTATTACAAGGATGGTGCTCTCCAGATGGAGTCTGATTTCGTATCAGGTAACCTCGCCCGTCAGAATGGTTCCGTAGATGGTGTATACAAGATTGTTTACAAGCAGAGAAATGCTACTCTTGTCGGCGAGGGATACTCTTCTCCTGTCAGCTATTTCATGCCGTTTGCCTACAATATAGGTATCCATGATGCCAGCTGGCGTGATACCTTCGGAGGAACAATTTACAAAACCTCAGGCTCACACGGATGTATCAATGTGCCACCTGCTTTTGCAGAGCAGCTGTTCAACGCTGTGGATAAGGGCACTCCTGTTGTTGCCTACTACAGAGAGGCTGTCACTCTGACAAACAATGCTGCAAAAATGTCCAATGCATACTCGTATGTGGCTCCTGATGCTGCGCAATAAATGTGGATTTCTTCATATTTCATAATACGTGAAGACGACCGGCGCACGGGGGAATTTGCCCTGTGCGCCGGTCGCCTTCCATCAAAATACTAAGTATATTACAAATAAATTTCCAATTATACTTTCCCTTATATTGTATCTTCCCACAGCATACCAGACACCAGCCCCACATACCGCGGGGGCGCATACATCCTCCCCCATTTCAGCCACAGCGTAAGGGACGTAAGCCGCCGGAGTGACTGCCCTGCAGCAGAGGCGCTCTTTCGTAAGCGCATAGCGAAGCTGCCTAGCTACTGTAGAATTATGCACACGATACACAAAAATGAGCTCCCACGGATGGGAGCTCAAGGAGAATCGCGCCATGGACGGCGCGTTTCGACGGTTTTGTCGGGCATAGAAGCCCTAAAAGCATAATTCGTACAGTATCTTGGCAGAGTAGCGTAGCGAACGAGAGAGTGCCTATGCTGTATGGCAGTCACTCCGGCGGCTTACGCCCCGTATTTCCATAGCCCTATGCTATGCAAACTGGCTATTGTAAAGGTTCGCATAAAATCCGTCCGCTGCAAGCAGGCTCTCATGATTGCCCTGCTCTATAATCTTTCCGTCTTTCATAACAAGGATAATATCCGCTTCCCTGATGGTGGACAGACGATGAGCCACTATAAAGCTGGTTCTTCCCTGCATCATGGTAAGGAATGCCTTTTGAATCTTAATCTCTGTACGTGTATCAATCGATGATGTAGCCTCATCCAATATCAGCATAGGCGGTAAGCATAGCATGACTCTCGTGATGCATAAAAGCTGTTTCTGTCCCTGTGACAGGCTGCCACCGTCCTCACCGATTTCAGTATCATAGCCCTTCGGAAGACGTCTTATAAAGCTGTGTGCATGTGATGCCTTTGCTGCTGCAATTATTTCCTCATCTGTGGCATCCGGCTTTCCCATTATGATGTTGTCACGGATTGTGCCCTTCTTGAGCCATGTCTCCTGAAGCACCATGCCATAGTTGTCACGTAGACTCTCGCGCGTGATTTTTCTTATATCGTGTCCACTCACCTTAATTGTTCCACTGTTTACATCATAAAATCTCATAAGCAGATTGATTATAGTCGTCTTTCCACAGCCTGTCGGACCTACGATAGCCACGCGCTGTCCCGGCTTTACGTGGAGATTGAAATCCTCGATAAGCTTTTTATCCGGCACGTATGAGAAATAAACATCCTCTATGTCCACACGTCCGTCTGCTTCACCAAGCGTTACCGCATCCGAAGCATCCGGTATCTCCTTTTTCTCCTCAATCAGCTCGAAAATACGAGCAGCGCAGGCAAGTGCGTTCTGAAGCTCTGTTATGACACCCGATATCTCGTTGAACGGCTTGGTGTACTGGTTGGCATATGATAAGAAGCATGAAAGCTGTCCTACCGTGATTCCACCGGTGAGTGCACTCATGGCACCAAAAATTCCGACTCCGGCATACACGAGGCTGTTGACAAAACGTGTACATGGATTTGTAAGACTTGAGAAGAACGTTGCGCGCAATGAGCATTTCTGTAATCTGTCATTTATCTCGTCAAACTGTTCAAGCGCCTCATCCTCATGATTGAAGGCCTGTACGACCTTTTCATTTCCTACTATCTCGTCGATGAGCGATGTCTGCTCGCCTCTTGTGCTAGTCTGCAGCTGGAACATGGAATATGTCTTTTTAGTGATAAAGCTTGCCACAAAAAGTGACAAAGGTGTGATGAGTACCACAATGCATGATATTTTCACATCTATCGTGAGCATGAAAATAAGCGTGCCTGCTATTGTTGCAATTCCTGTAAAGAGCTGTGTGAAGCCCATCAGAAGTCCCTCTGAAAATGTATCTACATCAGCGATGATACGGCTGACCATATCACCGTGTGAGTGGCTGTCAATATAGGAAAGTGGCATTTTTTCAATATTTAAAAATGCATCATGCCTTATATCCTTCACTATGTTGTAGGTCATCTTGTTGTTGCAGATATTTGTAAGCCACTGGGCTGCTGCCGCTATGACGACTATTATTGCTGCTCTTGTGAGGATGGCTGTCATAGCCGTAAAATCAACCTTTTCTTTTCCTACAATCAAATCAATTGCACGTCCTGTGAGGATTGGAAAATAAAGCGTAAGCGCCACTGTAACAACAGACAGGGCAAGGGAAATTACAAGCAAAGGAATATATCTCTTCATGTAGCTTAGTACCTTGCGCATTGTACCTGCTTTATTCATTTTCGCATTATCCATAGCCATACTCTACACCTCCTTTTGTTTAGTCATATCCGACTCTTTTTTAAACTGTGAATCATATATCTCTTTGTAGGTCTCGCATGTCTCAAGCAGCTTTTCATGCGGTCCGAAGCCAACCATCTGTCCGTCGTCGAGCACTATGATATTGTCCGCAAACTGGATAGATGAGGTACGCTGTGACACGATAAATATTGTCTTGTCACCATGCATGCCCTTTAATGCCGCACGAAGGCTCGCATCTGTAGCAAAATCAAGTGCCGATGCACTGTCGTCAAGTATCAGTATGTCAGGATCCTTTACAACTGCCCTGGCAATTGTAAGACGCTGCTTCTGACCACCTGATAAGTTCTTGCCGCCCTGCTCTATCATGTAGTCAAGACCGCCCTCTTTGCCCTTTACAACCTCTGTCGCCTGTGCTATATCGAGCGCCTTCCACATTTCCTCCTCTGTGGCATCATTTTTGCCCCAGCGCAGGTTGTCGGCTATTGTTCCTGCAAAAAGCACTGCCTTTTGCATTACAACACCGATTTTATCTCGAAGCTGCACTGCATCGTAGTCATTTATATCATTTCCCTGAATCCTTATAGTACCCTTTGCGGCATCATAAAACCTCGGGATAAGGTTTACAAGGCTTGATTTTCCTGAACCTGTACCACCGATGATTCCGATTGTCTGCCCCTTTTGCACTGTAAAGCTTATATCTGTGAGTGTCTCATCGGCCGCTCCCTCATAGGTCATGCAGACATGGTCAAACTCAACCTCAGGTGCCCCTGCCTTTGCATCAATGAGCTTAGGATTTTTCTCAGGAAGCTTTGATGGAATAGAAAGCACATCCGCTATACGGTTACCGCACGCCACTGCCTTTGTCACCTGTACGATGAGATTTGCAAGCTTTATCAGCTCGACAAGTATCTGTGACATGTAGTTTACAAGTGCCACAACCTCACCCTGTGTGAGGATTCCTGCGTATACCTGTTTGCCGCCTGATACGATAACTGCAATTGTTGCAATATTTATAATGATAAATGTCAGAGGATTGGTGAGTGCTGAGATTCGTCCTACAACCTGCTGCATATTGGTTAAAAGCTCGTTGTCACTGTTGAAGCTGTCAATCTCATCATTTTGCTTATTGAAAGCTCTTATAACCCTGGTTCCCTCTAAGTTCTCCCTGGTGTGTGAAAGCACTGTATCAAGAGAGCTCTGCACCTTTTTGTAAAGTGGAAGGCTTGCAGCCATAACGGAGAATACCACTATTGAAAGCAGAGGTATGGTAACTACAAAAACCATTGCCGCTCTTACATTTACTGTAAAAGCCATCGCCATAGCTCCGAACACAATAAATGGCGAACGAAGGAAGAGTCGAAGCACCAGATTGACTCCTGACTGTACCTGGTTTATATCGCTTGTCATCCTCGTGATAAGTGTCGATGTGCCCACTGTATCCATCTTTGAAAATGATAATGACTCTATCTTTTCAAACAATATATGACGAAGCTTTGTTGAAAAGCCGACTGCCGCCTTGGCCGCAAAATACTGAGCTGTGACCGAGCTTATCAGGCCGACTGCCGCAAGCAGCACCAGCACACCTCCCATCTTCCATATATATGGCTTGTCCGAAGCCGCGATTCCGTTATCAATGATTGCTGCCATGACAAGCGGTACTATAAGCTCGAAAGATGCCTCGAGCAGCTTAAATAGCGGAGCACAGATGCATTCTTTTTTGTACTCCTTCAAATACTTTAATATCTGTTTCATCTTTTCCCCTTCCAGATTTTTGTTACTGTTTACGTCTCTGTATGACCAGCAACGATTACAGCTTCACTATTATAGATGATTTTTCTCATATATACAAGAAAAACGATACACTAAAAAACCAGTACCCTGCGGTACTGGTTTCATATATCAGCTCTTATGTATATGCTTCTTGATTGCTTCAAAGCTCTCAGGACTTATGACATGCTCTATACGGCATGCGTCCTCTGCTGCAATCTCCTTATCTACGCCAAGCTTCTCAAGACACTCTGACAAAAGCTCATGTCTTTCGTATATCATCTCTGCTATCTGTCTTCCTGACTCTGTAAGTGTGATAAAGCCTGCATCACTAACTGTGATATTGTTCTTCTCTCTAAGGTTTTTCATGGCTATACTCACGCTGGATTTCTTATATCCAAGCTCATTTGCTATATCAACTGAGCGTACCACAGGAAGCTTCTTGCTGAGAATAAGTATGGTCTCTAAATAGTTTTCTGATGATTCGTTGTTTCGCATTTCGAATACCCCCGTGAGTTTATTTTCGTTCGTTTTAATTCAGTTATTTTATTATAACATACATTTTATTGTTTGCAAAACTTTTCTTTTTGATTTGTACGTGATTTATAAAAAACCAAAAAAATATCAAAATCCCATATTTGTTATTGACTTCTAATTTATGTTAGTGTATACTAACTATCGAATCAGAAAACAAACGTATGCATGATATATTTCTAAATCTTGTATGCCATAAATGTTTAATTATATCAGATAAGACCGGCCGATCACCGGTCTTATTTATTTAAAAAAATGGGTAACTATTCAGCTTAAACGAGAGCTCTTTTTAACCTTTGAAGCCCCTCCATAAGCACTGCCCCGGGGCATGCGATATTTAATCGCACAAAATACCTGCCGTTGCCGCCAAACTCAGCTCCCTCCGACAGATAAAGGCCTGTCTTTTCACGAATCATCTGAGTAAATGCCACAGAATCATCTGTGAGTGCACTGCAGTCAAGCCACATGAGGTATGTCGCATCGGCATCCACTACATGTATCTGCGGCAGGTTTTCTGCCACGAAGTCACATACTGTTTTGCGGTTTTCCCAGAGATATTTTCTGAGCTCCTCAAGCCACGGCTCACCCTTTGTGAATGCCGCAACCGCTGCCGTAATGGCAAAGGCGTTTGGCTCCGCCACCTCGTCTGTATTTAATGCGCGCCATACCTTGTGGCGCAAAAATTTATTTGGCACCATCACTGCCGCAGTCTGTAAGCCAGCCATATTAAAGCACTTGGTCGGTGCAATACAGGTGATGCTTATATCAGCGCAGTCCTCTGATGCTGCCGCAAACGGCACGTATGATTTTCCCGGTGCTGTGATGTCGCAGTGTATCTCGTCTGATATGACCGTCACATTGTACTTCTTGCAGAGTGCACCTATTTTCGCAAGCTCATCCTTTGTCCAGATGATACCGCACGGATTGTGAGGATTGCAAAATATCATAAGCGAGGTCTGTGGATTGGAAAGGTCATGCTCCAACCTGCCATAGTCCACAAAATATCTGCCGTTTTCGTACCCAAGCGGGCTTTCCTGCACATTTACGCCGTTATTAAATATGGAATTAAAAAATATATTGTATACCGGCGTCATGATAAGCACATTCTCACCGGGTGTTGTGAGCTTTCGCACTATAGATGATATGGCCGGTACGACCCCTGTGCAAAAAATCAGGCTGTCTCTTTCGATTTTAAGCCCATGGCGTCTGTCCCACCACGAAATATACGCATCATTCCACTCATCCGGAATGATGGAATAGCCAAACACTCCGTGAGAAACACGCGCTGATATTGCCTCTATTATCTGGGGAGCTGTCTTAAAATCCATATCTGCTACCCACATCGGGAGCTCATTTTCTGCCACATCCCACTTTAGTGAGCCTGTGTTTCTTCTGTCTACAACGGTGTCAAAATCATACATAGATTAATTTCCCTCACATATTATCTTAGTCTTTGATGGGTCAACTCTGTCCTTTTCGATAGTCAGTGTGCCAATCTCCTTTGCCCTTATCACTCCGCTTGTCGGATTTAAAACACTGTCCACCTTACTGCAAATCTCTGCATCTACCGAAGAATACTCAAATGCCAATGTAGTGTTTATGAGCTTACAGTTTTTCATAACGAGGTTGTCGATGTAGCAAAGCCCCTGCAGGCTCTCGATTGTGCAGTTTATAAGTGTCAGATTCTTTGCGTTCCAGCCAAGGTATTCACCTGTAATAAATGAATCGTAGACTGTGACATTTTCCGTATTCCAGAAGGCATCCTTTGAGATAAGCTTTGAATCGTGCACCTCTACATTTCTTGAGCCGTCAAACGAGTAGTTGCCGACCAGCTGGAAATTCTTCATGATAAGATTATTTGTATTCATGCCAAAATAATCTCCCTTTGCCGAGACATTCTCGATATCGACATGATCACAGCTCCAGAGGGTCTCCTGGGCATTTGGAAATGTCACATTTTTAAGCTTTAGGTTATTGCAGCGCCTGAAGTTCTTAGGTGCCTCAACTATTGAATCAGTGACAGAGATATTGTCTGTATACCAGACACCCGCACGCGCCATGTCAAACCATGTACAGTCCTTTACAGCTATGTCACTACAGTACCATAGCGGATATTTCCATCTAAAAAAACAGCCTGTCAGGCTAATGCCATGGCTCTCCTTGAGAGGTGACTCTCCGTCATCAAAAATTGTATCATATATATCCAGGTCATTGCTTGCAAACAGGGCTCTTTCGCCTGTCAGAAACTCCTGATGGATTTGTTTTCTTTCGCTCATTATATATACTCCTTTTTGCTCTAAGTAGTTCTAAAGTTATCTGTCATTAACTAAAAGAACTGCCAGGCACATAAGAATATGCAGCCCGACAGTTATCATTATACCCCAACCCCTACTGGATTTGTAGTATTTTATATAAGTTTAATATTATGCGCCTGATATTTACAGCTCAAGCCCGTCAAGTATGCTCTTAAGTGCATCAGCAGACTCCTTGAGCTTTAAAGCTTCCTCACCGTTTAACTCGATCGGGATATCACTCTCCACTCCGTTTGCTCCAACGATTGCAGGCATTGAGAGAACCACACCGTCGATGCCGTACTGTCCGTGCATCATGTGTGAAACAGGAAGAATAGACTTCTCATCACGCATAATTACCTCGCAGATACGTCTGACCGACATAGCGATACCATAATATGTCGCATGCTTTCTGTTGATTATCTCGTAGGCACTGTTCTTTACGTTTGCAGCGATTTCCTCTGTATTCTCCTTATGCTTGTAGTGACCTCTCATCTCGCACATCTTGTGAAGCTCCACTCCGGAAACATTGGCTGATGACCATGCAACCACCTCACTGTCTCCGTGCTCACCTACTATAAATGCATGTACGCTTCGGCTATCCACCCCAAGGTGTTCTCCGAGCGCATACTTAAGTCTTGCACTGTCAAGCACGGTACCTGAACCGATGACACGCTCCTGCGGAAGTCCTGAAAGCTTCTGTGCCACCTGTGTTAAAATATCTACAGGGTTTGCAACGATAAGTAAGATTCCACCGAAATTTCTCTTTGCGATCTCCGGAATGATGCTCTTGAAAATTGCAACATTTTTATTTACCAGATCAAGTCTTGTCTCGCCCGGCTTTTGACCTGCACCTGCAGAAACAACAATGATAGCAGCATCTGCCACATCATCATAACCACCTGCATATATCTTCATGGGTCTGGCAAAAGGAATACCGTGGCTTATATCCATCGCCTCTCCCTCAGCCTTGTCCTTATCAGCGTCAATGAGAACTATCTCAGAAAAAAGACCGCTCTGCATAAGTGCAAAAACTGATGCCGAACCAACGAATCCACATCCGATCATGACAGCCTTTCTTGGGTTTGTCTTAACAACTGCGCTAGTTTTATTGCTCATGTACGTTCCTCTCTTTCTTATACTATAATTCAAATAGTTGCTTTTTATTATAACTATTCATCCCAAACACAAATTCTCAATATCTGCTTTGTTATCAGTTGTTCTGAATAATTATCTCTTATTTATATTATACCCGCATTGTACATATAATCCGTTGTAAAAACAACAAATTACTTGATAAAATACAATCAATAGCCCATTGTTCCCATTTTTATACAATTTTAATGCAGATTTTCACACAAAAAATGCAATACTAAAAAGCAAACCGGACCAATATAGCTGAATGAATTGTCACTTAGCATATTGATCCGGTTATATTAAAATGCTGCATCAGCTTATTTTGTGCTTGAATTTCTGTACTCAAGCGGTGTCATTCCATACAGCTTCTTGAACTGTCTGTTAAAATGCTCCACGTTCTGATATCCTGCCTCGATGGCGATATTCTCAACAGTTGTGATGCTGTTTCTAAGCAGTGTGCGTGCCTTCTTCATCTTGGCATTGGTGACCAGCTCTCCGAAAGTCTTGCCGGACTTCTCCTTTATGTACTTGGAGATATACGGCTCTGTCAGGTTGAACTGTGCAGCCATGTCTGCAAGCGATACTGTCTTGTAATTGGCTTGGATGAAGTTGAGCATGGCAATATAGCGCTCATCCTTCACGTGACTGTCAGCCTTGGTGGCAAGATAATGGTTTACCGCAACAACAAGCGCTCCGATTGATGCCTTGATGATATCCTCATCCACACCTGTGCCCCAGAACATACTGCCGTCAACTGTGATACCCACATATGCCATAGCCTTTGATGAAGATCCGTGTGAAAGCGCATGCTCCTCGTATACAGTGAGCTCAAAGCTGATGTCAAAATACTGCTTAATTATATTGCTGACTGCATCGAGACGGCCGTTTCCATTGGCATCTACCTTTCTGGTGCTGTCATTGTGTAAAATAACTGCCTCTGCAAAAATGCCGTTTACCTGCTTAAAGTGGCACTCCGGTATAGTGAAATATGGATGAAAATCCACATAATTGTCTGTAAAGATACTGTGTACCCACTCAGGTGAAAGCTCCTTGTGCTCCTCGTCCGATACCTGCTTGACCATGTATCCGACCTGCTCTCTCATCTGCTGTGGCACATTGATACCGAAGCTCTGCTTAAGGATATATGCCACTCCGCCCTTTCCTGACTGGCTGTTGATACGGATAACATCAGCCTCGTATGTCCTGCCGACATCCTTTGGATCTATAGGCAGATATGGAACCGTCCACTTATCAAGCTTCTTTTCCTCTCTCCATGCCATGCCCTTTGAGATAGCATCCTGATGTGAGCCTGAAAAAGCAGAAAAAACAAGATCCCCCGCATATGGCTGTCTCTCGCCTACCTTCATTCTGGTAAATGTCTCATACTTCTCCCTGATCTCAGGCAGATTTGAAAAATCAAGCTGTGGATCCACTCCGTGTGAGTAAAGATTCATGGCAAGTGTCACGATATCTACATTTCCTGTTCTCTCACCGTTTCCAAACAGAGTACCCTCTATCTCCTCAGCTCCTGCAAGCACACCAAGCTCTGATGTGGCAACACCGCAGCCTCTGTCATTATGAGGATGTAAGCAAAGCACTACTCCGTCTCTGTACTTGAGGTGCTTGTTGATATACTCTATCTGTGTGGCAAAAACATGTGGCATAGCATTCTCTACTGTGGTAGGGATATTGATGATGGCCTTATTATCAGCCTTTGGCTGCCATACATCAAGCACAGCGTTGCACACATCAACCGCATAATCCACCTCAGTGCCCGAAAAGCTCTCCGGTGAATACTGGAAACGGAAATTACCGTCAGTCTCTGCTGCAAGGTCTCTCAGTAAAATAGCTCCGTCAACTGCAAGCTGCTTTATCTGTTCCTTTGACTTCTTAAACACCTGCTCACGCTGTGCAACAGATGTGGAATTGTACAGATGTACAACTGCTCTCGGTGCTCCCTCAAGTGCCTTGAAGGTCTTCTTGATGATATGCTCTCTGGCCTGTGTCAGCACATGTATAGTGACATCATCAGGAATCATATCCCTCTCAATAAGAGCTCTCGTGAAATTGAACTCTGTCTCAGAGGCTGCCGGGAAACCTACCTCGATTTCCTTAAAGCCTATATCTACAAGCATCTTAAAGAAGTCAAGCTTCTCTTCAAGGCTCATCGGCTCGATAAGAGCCTGATTGCCATCACGTAAATCAACCGAACACCACAGTGGTGCTTTATCTATATAATCCTTCTTAACCCAGTCATAAGTGCATTCAGGAGGCAGAAAATAACTGCGCTCGTATTTTTCATATCCTTTCATCTTAAAACCTCTTTTCGTTTGAACTGATATAATTGTAACACATAAGCGCAGTTATTGGAATGATTATATTTAATCACTTTGGTTGATGTAATTTAATTTTTTATAAAAATATAATCAACTTTATTGATTTTGATTATTCTAATCAGATATTTAGGCTAAAATATCCGGCTAATCCTCTCTCTTATTACCCCAGAAAAACAATGCAACTGTTCCCGGACCGGTGTGGCTTCCTATAGTCGTACCGATATCATTTATCTCTACTTTGCCCTTCATCTTAGGGAAGGCAGCCTCAATCAGATCAGCTACGGCTTTAGCATCCTCATAGCATGCAGAATTTGATATATAGACCTTATCCGAATAATCGGCACCATCCTTGCAGAGTGCCTGCATCTTCACAAGCATCTCCTTTATTGCCTTCTTTTTGGTGCGGATTTTCTCACGCACAATAAGCTTTCCCTCATTGCTCACATTCATGAAAGGACAGATATTAAGCACATTTCCCACGAATCCCGCGGTCTTTGAGATACGGCCGCCCCTGATAAAAAATGTAAGGTCTGATGAGAAGAACCAGTGATTCACCTCAAGTCTGTGCTCCATGGTCCAATCAGCAAGTGTATCAATATCCATGCCGCTATCCCTAAGGTCAGCGAGCTTATCCATCAAAAGACCAAAGCCTGACGATGCTGCCAGCGAATCAATCACATATATCTTTCTGTCAGGGTATTCCTCCTTAAGAGCCTCCTTTGCAAGCCTTGCCGAGTTGACTGTACCTGATATACCGGAGCTTAGTGTACAGTGAAGCACATCATATCCCTCATCCAGAAACTGCCTGAAGTACTCCATGTACTCCCCCTGATTGATCTGCGAGGTCTTTGTCATGGCACCTGCCTCCATTGCCTTGTAGAAATCCGGCAGTGGCATGGACTGTCCTAAATCATCCATATACTCTTTACCGTCAAGCTCATAGTGAAAGCATGCGTACTTAATATTTCTCTCGAGCATATGCTCCCTGGTAAGATCTGCTGTCGAACAGCAGCTAATCACATAATTTGACATATTATTTTCCTTTATTATAAAAATGATATGAGGGTCATAAGGTATTTTGCCCCTCATTTATGATTAATCTTTGTAGTTATTCAGAATTGTATCTAATCATTATATGTAGTCAGATACATATGGTATCTCATGATATAAAATATCATCAAGCTTTGCAACAGCATCATACGTAGTCTGTATTTTGCCCATCTGCAAAAGCTTCTCAGCACTCTTGTAGCCTAAAAGCAGTGTGGTAAACGTGCCAATAGACATGCTTAGGTGATACTGTGGATTTTTGTCGGTGAGAGCACAGTGCCCTTTCTCAAAATCAATGACAAATGTGCCATTGTTCCACGGCAGAAGCTCATCTGCTATCTCAAAGCTAAAACAGCCGCCCGGGCCATCCGGGTCACAGTTATACTGTGATATAAACTGCGCCACGTCGATGATTCTGCCCATGGCATATGGTCTTATTGTCTCCTTTATATCACTGTCATCGAGCTCAAAAGCGATGGGCTCGCTGTAATAGTTGTTGCCTCTGACCTCATCAATCATGGAATCGTGCGCATGAATGTACTCCCACAGACCAAGCTGCGCCTCACGGTTTAAGTAGATGAGCTCCTTGATGTGCATGACATCGGAGCTGATAAGATACACCATATAGCCACACGGTTCGTCATCCTCGTTATAGTAGATGGCGACCATCGTATCGTCCTCATCCCAGCGGAAGTACTCCTCCCAAGCCAGATTGTTTCTATACAGACAGCCGTGAGTCTTCGCGGCAAAGTGAGTATGAAGCTTCTTAAACTGCTCGTCATCCCACTGCACACGGCGCACATAGCCGGGCTCCTTAAGCTTTGTAGGAATCTGTCTGTCCTTTATCACATATGTCATCTTGTTTGAGATAATCTCCCAGCCAAGCCCTCTGTAAAGAGGTATGGAGTATGGATACAAAAGGGCAAACGACTTGTTGCTATCTCGCATCCTCGTAAGACTCTTTCTCATAAGCTTTTTCATGAGACCATGGCCTGTGTACTCAGGATACGTGCACACACTGGTGACAAAGCCTACCTCGTAGCGCTCACCATATATATTCATATCGAGCGGATATACAGCAAACTGAGCCACAAGCTCCTCTTTTTTGTCTATGATATTGAAGCAGCCAAGCACATCAGCTCTCTCAAGCACCGGAAACTTCGACTGCTTGATTTCATCATCCTTCCAACCGGTCTCGGCAAGATCTGCCTCTGTTACCTGAAAAGCATAACGAAGCAGTGCATTGTATTCCTCCGCATCATCCTTTGTCAGTACTCTTATCTTAAATTCATCTGATTTAAAAGAATGCATAGTGTCCTTTCTCGCCTGTCTTTACTGTATACATCAGATCATCCGCCTTCTTAATGAGCTCAGTAATCTGACTCTCACTGGTGACATTTCTCTCATATGAAATACCAATAGAACAGGTGATATTCTTCTCCTCTTTAAACTCTACGTCATGATTCAGGTATTTCGTTATCTGCCTGCTGAAGCCATCTGCCTCTGCAATCCTTGCATAGATATCCTTTGCAATATTTTCAAGCTCGTATCTGGAGCATGACTCAATAACTATGATAAACTCATCACCGCCATATCTGCTCACAAAGCCTCTGTCCTTTGCCACTTCCCTGAATATAAAGGCCATCTCCTTAAGTATCAGATCACCTATATCATGACCATACGTATCATTATAATGCTTGAAGTTGTCCAGATCAATAAACATAAGTCCCACATCCATACCACCTGATGTCACGCTTATGCGCTTTTCAAGCTTTTCAATCTCCTGATACATGCCTGCTCTGTTGTATATGCCCGTCAGCATATCGGTAACTGCGGCCTGTTTCAGTCTCCTGTTCATCTCATTAGCCTTCTCGTTGGCCTCAATACGGGCAATGGAATACTCAAGTTCTCTGAATAACAGCTTGAAAATACTCAAATCATCCTCGTTGAGCATGTATCGCTCTATGGAGCCATGCCAGTTGTCCTTCATGCGCACATATGCTATAAGCACACTTGAAAGCGCATCATTCTTGATAAAAGGCACCGCAGCAAATGAACATACATCATCCACGCCAAAGTACGAGATGATATTTTCATGCTCGTAGAAGTCCTCTCCAAGCTTTGATGTGGCAAACCCCTCCGGATAGTCTATCATGATATCACATATACCCTTTATAACCTCATCTGTCATATCACATTCTGTATCATTATAAAGCACCTGCGGCTCCTTCGCGTGCAGATCTATAATCAGCGCACAGTCCAGACTGAAATGATTGATAAAATTGCTCATGGCATTTTCAATCATAGTCTCCTTCTTCTGGTCATTTACATCGACAATAGTCTGCCATATGGAAATAAACTCAATCTGGCGCTTTGAGCTCTGATAGTCCTTAGCAAGTCCCTGCTGCTTTGCAAGCAGATCAATCTGTCTTTCATTGATAAAGCCTTCACTCAGTGACTCTAAGTTGATATTTTTTAACATTTCAAGCGGAGCTGCTTCTGCTATTTCATGCATTCTTTTATTGTGTGCATCTAAAAGTATTCTCTCATGCTCTATAAGCTCATTTTTGCCGAGCTGTTCAAACAGCTTAATCCTGCTTTTCCTGTATATCGAATATGCAAAAAACTCATTGCCCTCCGCATTAACGAGGTATCTCTCTGCATCCTCAAACCGCAAAAAGGCTTCTTCCTTTTTATCATCGTGCCACAAGAGCATAGCCGATGCAAATGAGTACAGAAACATCTCATCATCGCATCTGGAATAGTCATGAACAGCCTCTGTTCTTGTGCTGTCAATTACCCTGTATATGACGTAATTGAGAAACTGCTTGCAGCTGAGCAGATAGCGCTCACAGCTGAATCTGTCACCTGAAAATATAGATGCAAGTGCAAGAAGCGCATATACCTTACTCGTGTTGCACACTCTTAAGCTGTTTAGATGAAGCTTTATAATAGTCTTCATGGCAATTAAAAGTGCTTGGACAGCCTCCTTATAATTACCCTGCATGATATAGTTAAGAGACTTATTATAATACACCTCAGCTATATCCTCAGGCAGCTTCAGATAATATAACATATTGATTGCAGCATCGTAATAATCGTCAACAAGCTCATTTTTACCCATGGCACTCAGATTGTAGCCTATAGCCGTAAGTACTCTCGCAACATATATATTGCCGTGTTCCTTCATGAACTCGTATGTACGGATAACATATAAAAATGCTATCTCATTGAGACCGTTTGTGCTGGCAAGCATGATAGTCTTCTGATATGCATCATACACAAGCTGCTCATTTTCTATCTTCTTTGCAAGCTCAAGTCCCTTTGTAAAATGCTTTAGCAATGATTCATCATAAAATGACTGTTTCACCACATCTCTACTATTGTCATATGCGTAAATATATATATGCGCAAGATGATTTCTGTATCCGTGCTTTATAATCTTTTCTATAAATTCATCACTGACAGGTATATCCTGCACACAGAAAAATATATTGTACCAGCCCGACATCTTTATCATAACGGACAAAAGCTCGGACTTGAATTCGAGCAATTCATCATCCGCCAAAAGTGCATAGTCATAGGCTTTCTTTGCACAGCCCTCAGCCTTCTCAAGCTTGCCCTGATACATATAGCAGGTGCCCTTCATAAAATAATATATAGAAAAATAATGCTCACTGTCACTTTCCGGTATCAGCGCCTTATACTCATTCGTAAGCTCAATCGCTTTGGACATCTCTCCAAGTAAAACAGATGTCCTTGCATAGATCAAATAAAAACGTCTCAGACTCTTTTCATCAATCCATGCATCCTCAAACTTAATCTTGTGCTCTATGATACGACAGCCTCTCCTTGCCTGCTCATAATCCAGAAACTCCATAATATTTGATGCTTCCTGAATACTCTGCTCAAAGTTTGTAGTGATATACAGCTCGTCATCACTTGTGTCTCTTATATGATTCTTCTGTTGTCCGGCACTGCCTATATAGTATATGGCACTCCTGTCCTCAAGAGACTCGACTATACGATCCCACACCTCAACAGTACTGTCAGTACCCTTGACCTGGACATTAACACCTAAGACAATACCGATATTGGTGCACGGATTGTCAATCAGATACTTGATGGTCTCAATAGAGCTCTTTGACGCCATCTGGAATCTGTTTATCACAATCATCAATGGCCTCACTTCTGAAAGCCTCTTAAGCATGTCAACTATGGCCTTAGTCATGCGTCTCTGCTCGTATGCTACCTCATTTAACAGCACTGTCTCCTCTCGGAAACACTCACCGGTCTCATAATAGCTGTTTAACACCTGTCTGTGCAGGTAGTACACACCGCACTCCTTTTGGAAATCATCAAAGCTTCCGCCAATAAAATGCCTGTGCATATTGCATATGATGTCTAAAAATGGCTCATAAGCTCCGACTAAAGTGTTGTAAGAGAACTCACTGTATGCAAAAAAGACGTTATCCTCATTGCTTTGATAACGTCTTATAACCTCAAGATTTTCAATCGAAAAATCATTGCTATAATTCGCCATTACGATATTTCGAGTCTCTTTTCCTATGCGATTGTAAATCTGTTCAATTACCCCGCTATAATACTTTTCTATCATCTGATAACCCCATCACGTTCTAAATCTAACACAGGATAAATCTTTCCATGTAGTTAAATTTCCGAAATAATCCTAAAAATATAATAGCCCAAAATTCCTAAAAAGTCAATCTTTTGACTCAATAATGATGAATTTTCCTCTATGGATATCAATCACCGCATGGTCATCAATTATTTCATTGGATATGCCAAGCGATGTAAATCTGTCAAAGGAATAATCCGTAACAGGATACTTAAAGCCTTTAAGGCTCACCTCATTGTCGTCTGTCAAAGCTATAAGAGAGACAAACCTGCCATGCTGGGCTGATTTTTCAATGGTTACGGGCTTATCTGCCATCCTTATACGGTTGTTTGTATCGATAATGCTGATGTCAGTTTTACTTTCCAGTCCTATACCCAAAAGTGAAATATTTCCAAGCACATGGTCTATTCTGCTGCCTGTTGCGCCAAGCAGCACTATGCTTCGTGCACCCTCGCTTATGGCCAGTCTTATAGCATACTCTGTATCAGTATCATCCTTTATGGGATTGAGCCTGTGTATCTCTGTCTGTCCCTTTCTCTCAAAAAACTCCAAGGCCTTTGTCGTGGCTGAATCGAAATCACCTACAATTATATCAGGCGTGACACCGTTTTCGTACAGGAAATCCATTCCGCTGTCAGCCGCAATTATGGCATCTATTCCGTCAGTCTTTATCTCATTTAAGCCGAATTCCTTATCTATTTTTCCACCACATACAATCAAATACCTCATTTTATCCACCTTCTTATAAATAACATATCCACATTCGCTACAGCCCCGGAAGCATTTTTGTTTTAACCTGCATCTGTTACATCATGATATTCAGAAAACCCTTTACATTTTCTTCTATATCTCCGCTAAACACCGCACTTCCCGCAACAATGATATTGGCTCCTGCCGCAAGCAGTGTCTCCACGTTCTCAAGATTAACACCACCGTCCACCTCGATATCAGCCTTATTTGCGGTTTTCTCAAGAAGCGCCTTTAAGTCGCGCACCTTGTCTACAGTGTACGGAATAAGCTTTTGTCCTCCAAAGCCCGGATTTACAGTCATGATAAGCACCATGTCCACCTTTGGAAGCACATACTCTATGGCTGAGAGCGGAGTAGCCGGATTTAATGCTACACCTGCCAGTATGCCCTTTTCCTTTATTGCCTCGATTGTCCTGTCAAGATGCTTACATGCCTCCGCATGGACTGTGATGATATCTGCTCCTGCTGTCGCAAAATCATCTATATATCTGACCGGCTCATCTATCATCAGATGCACATCAAACATACGCTCTGTGCACTTTCTGATTGTCTTTATGACCGGCAGTCCTATTGATATGCTGGGAACGAAGCTGCCGTCCATAACATCTATATGTACATACTGTGCTCCGGCCTCATCAAGCTGCTTAAGCTGCTCTCCGAGTATTGAATAATCCGCTGATAAAATTGATGGTGATAAACAGTTCATGTCTTCCTCCGTTTGATTATGCTTTAAATTAATACTTTTGTCTGTTTTTAAGCTCCTCATATAAAAGCTTATAATTATCATACCGCACCTGCGATATTTTCCCATCTGCAAGAGCTTCCTTCACACCGCAGTCCGGCTCATTTATATGACTGCAGCCCTGAAACCTGCAATATGGCTCATACTCTACAAACTCCGGATAACATGTCCACAGATCTTCCTTTTCAAAGCCCGGCACATCCATCGAGCTGAAGCCCGGTGTATCCATGATATACGTGCCATCCTTTATCGGAATAATCTCAGAATGTCTGGTCGTATGCTTTCCGCGCTCTATTTTCTCACTTATATGTCCGGTCTCCATCTGCACATCATCCTGCAGACAGTTAATGATAGATGACTTGCCAACTCCCGAGGGACCTGCAACCGTGGTCGTCCTTCCCTCTAAAATGTGCTTTATCTCATCTATGCCCTCACCTGTTTTCGTGCTGGTAAAAAGCACTCTATAGCCAGCCGGCTCGTATATGCTTTTAAGCTCCTGCTGCTCTTTAGGTGTGATTAAGTCCTTTTTGTTGAAGCATATGGTAACCGGGACATGCTGGTACTCCATCATACACAAAAACCTATCAAGCAGGTTGAAATTGGGATCCGGCTTTGCGGATGCAAAAATAACCAGGGCCATGTCTATATTGGACACAGCCGGCCTGATAAGTTCGTTTTTCCGTGGCAGTATACGTTCGACATTGCCTATGTGCTTTTCATCATCGAGGACTGCTATGTCGACGATATCGCCAACCAGCGGCTTTATCTTTTGTTTTCTGAAGGTGCCTTTTGCTTTGCACTCGTAGAGAGTGCCGCCTGTGGCAGTTTCTTTTGCTTCTTTGGTTTCTTCTACGTAGACATAGTAGAAGCCGGCAATTCCTTTAATAATTTTTCCTGTCATGGTTTTCCTTGTATTGCTTTTGTATTTCAGGAGTCACGCTTTCGGCGGGGTGCATGCCGCGCTTTGAGGTTATGTGGGTGGCGGGGGCAGGCATATATTCCTCTTAAAAAATATGAAGCCAGCCCCGGGCTCTCCTACGGACAGGCTATGGCTTGCTCTGCCCTGTTTTTTCCTCGGTAGTTTTATGGCACCCCGGGGCATTTCATATTTTTTTCTCGGAACACATGCCTGCCCCGCTATCTACAGTCCTTCTCCGCGAATTCAGGTTCTCGTCCGCGAGTTGGTGTGGTAGTGGGGTGCGGATAGCACCACTTCGTGGGTGCTATCCGATGGCTACAATAAGGAGATGTATTGCCATCCACGTTTTCATCAAATTATGGTACTTGTACAGAAATCGTTTTTTCTCCCGGCTTTTCACCTGTTACATTTCCATTCTCATCCTTGACAGGCTCTGTATACTGCCATGTAACCGTTACTGTACCTGTTTTACAGTTCATTGTTCCACTTACTGTAACTGAAGCTGATGTTACATCACTTCCGCTTGCATAAGTTTTTCCGTCAGAACCCACAAGTGAATATGAACCACCTGTAATATTAACTTCTCCGATATCAAGCTTAACTGTCTTACTTACGTTAGTTGATATCTCCTGCTTACCCTTACTGAGTGTAAGTGTGATTGTGGTGCCTGCGGCTACGGTTTCGCCGGATTTGGTCTGGCTGATTACGTTGCCGGCGGGTACTGTGTCGCTGTACTGGGAGTCGGCATAGGTGTACTTGAGCCCTGCTCCTGCGAGGGCGCTTTCTGCATGTGACTGTGAGGCGCCTACTACGTTTGGCACGGTGATTGGCTTCTGGCCCGGTGAGAGGGTGACTGTTACTGTGCTGCCCTTTGCAGCCTTGTTCTTTGCTGATGGTGACTGTGCTGTTACTACATCTGCTGCTACACTGTCATTGTAATCTCCATACTCGAAGGTGACACTAAAGCCTGCTGATTCGAGTGTACTCTTTGCTGAGCTCTTGGTCTTTCCGATTACACTTGGTACCTTGACCATCTCAGATGTGCTATCACCTTTTCCTGCGATAACTACATTAATCTGTGAACCACGTTTTACTGTATCTCCGGCCTTGACATCCTGCTCAAGGATTGTGCCGTCCTTTTTATCTGACTGCTTTGTCTCAAATGCAAATACTGTGAGGTCAAGCTTTAAGCGGTCTACTGCCTTCTGAGCATCCTCCACTGACATGCCTCTGATGTCAATCATCTGGCCCTCTGTCTCAGTCTGTGTCTCTGACTCTGATTCAGACTCGGTCTGTGTCTGTGACTCTGTCTGCTGTGACTCTGAGTTCTTTTTGCCGCCAAACTTAAACACTCCTGCCACTGAAAGTGCAAGATATATGATAACTATTACAATGATTACGGCTGTTACTATACCCATGATTGTGATTGCTTTATCCATCTTTGGATTTAAAAGCTTGCCGTCATCATCATCGTCATCGTCTTCGTCGTCATCATCGTCGTCTAAGAGTGACTCATCATATTCATCATCATCGTCTTCATCGTCAGCATACTCATCATCATTATCTGCACCGGTATCATCATCGTTTAAGTCCTCTGCGACACCTCTGCCCTCTTTTATCTTGTCAAGCTCCTCCGGACTTATAACCTTGGTCTTGCCACCGTCAACGAGTGGTGCTATTGTGACGAAATCCTCATCAGGATGCGCAAGAGAGCGCCTTATGTCTGTGAGAAGCTCCTCAATAGTCTGGTATCTGCGATCCGGTGTCTTTTGTGTACACTTTAAGATGATTTTCTCAAAGCTGATTGGCAGATCCGGTGCGTAGATGCTTGGCCTTGCAATCTCCTCCTGTAAGTGCTGCAGTGCAACTGCCACTGTGGTATCACCGTCAAACGGCACACGGCCTGTAACCATCTCAAACATTACGATTCCCAGTGAGTAAATATCACTTCTGCCATCGACGAAGCCGTTTCTTGCCTGCTCCGGAGATGCATAGTGTACTGAGCCCATCACATCTGAGCTTATTGTATTTGAAGATGTAGCCTTTGCAATTCCAAAGTCTGTCACCTTTACCTTGCCATCTGTAGAAATAATGATATTCTGCGGCTTGATATCACGGTGGATGATATTTTTATTGTGAGCGGCCTCTATGCCCCTTGCCACCTGGATTGCAATACTTGCAGACTCCTTGAATGACAGCTGGCCCTTTTTCTCGATATAAGTCTTAAGTGTGATGCCCTCGACATACTCCATGACAATGTAGTACAGACCATTCTCGCTGCCTACATCATAGATATTTACGATATTCGGATGCTCAAGTCCTGCTGCTGACTGTGCCTCAGCACGGAACTTGGTCACAAATGAACTATCCTCCGAAAACTCCTGCTTTAAAACCTTTATAGCTACGAAACGGCTCAGTATATGGTCTTTTGCCTTGTATACATCGGACATGCCGCCTGCGCCAACCTTGCTTAGGATCTCATATCGATCCGATAAAAAACTTCCTATCTCTAACATCTGTTATTACCTCGTCTTAAAATGGTTTAATAATCATTACAGTGATATTATCGCGGCCACCGTTTGCATTGGCCATGGCGACAAGCTGTGACGCTGCTGTCTCGATATTATCATTTTGCCTAATAGTATCGCATATTTCTTCATCTCTCACCATATTGGTAAGTCCGTCTGTACACAGAAGAATCCTGTCGTCCTCACATAGCTCGACCTCAAAGAAATCTGCCTCCACATGATCTGCTGCCCCGACAGCTCTCGTGATGATATTCTTATCCGGATGAACTCTCGCCTCATCGGCATTTATCTCACCCATCCTGACCATCTCATCAACCAGTGAATGATCTCTGGTAATTTGTCTGATCTGTTCTGTGCCACCTACAATATAAAGCCTGCTGTCACCTATATTGGCCACAAAAAGCTTGTTTCCTATAATAGTTCCTATGACTAAGGTGGTACCCATTCCACGCTTAGCTTCATCCTCACGAGACTCAGCCACCAAAAGCTCATTTGCCTTGTTGATAGCCTCTTTGATGATGGATACCGGTTCATCCCCGGCATTTCTCGATACCGATGCAACCACACGCTCTATAGTGTATCTGGAAGCATAGTCACCGGCTTTGTGTCCTCCCATTCCATCTGCTACGATGAAAAGATTCGGAAGATTTCCTACTGCAGTGTCAGACGAGAAATAAAAATCCTGATTCATCTCACGAATAGCACCTGCATCCGTAATGGAAAACGTCTTCATCTAGTTTATTCCTCTCTCTTTATCTATATGCTTCTTGCGAAGCTGTCCACAGGCACCGTCTATATCTCTGCCCATTTCCCTTCTAATAGTAACATTAATTCCGTTTTTTTCAAGCCTATTTTTAAAAGCCTCTATAACACCCTTGTTGGACTGCACGTAATCGCGCTCCTTTATCGGGTTTACCGGAATCAGATTTATATGGCAGTTCATGCCATGTACGAGTGCCGAAAGCTCTGCTGCATCCTCGGCTGTATCGTTCACTCCGCCTACCAGGCTATACTCAAAGGTGACTCTGCGGCCGGTCTGTGCAAAATAATATTTGCATGCATCGACCACATCATGTATATCATAGCTGTTTGCAACCGGCATGAGAGCTTTTCTCTTTTCCTGGTTTGAGGCATGCAGTGAAAGCGCCAGCGTGATAGAAAGCTTTTCATCTGCAAGCTGTCTCATGCGCGGTACGAGACCACATGTGGAAACTGTCAGATTGCGCTGGCTGATATTGATTCCGTTTTCATCAGTGAGAAGCTCTATAAAGCGCAGCAGATTGTCGTAATTGTCAAGCGGCTCTCCTGTCCCCATGACAACTACATTTGAGATGCGCTCTCCTATGTCCTTGCCTATCTGATAAATCTGGTCAATCATCTCAGACGGCCTAAGCCCCCTGACGAGACCATCAAGAGTGGATGCACAGAATCTGCACCCCATCCTGCAGCCAACCTGCGAAGATATGCATACAGAGTTTCCATGCTTGTACTTCATAAGCACACTTTCTATGACGTTGCCATCGTCGAGTGCAAAGAGATATTTTCTCGTGCCATCGAGCTTTGACACCTGCACCTCCTCTTTTTTTAGCGAGATGAGTATTGCATTGTCCTTTAATACCTGTATGAACTTTTTTGAAATATTGGTCATCTCATCAAAGCTTTCCACATGCTTCACATGAATCCACTCATATATCTGCTTCGCACGGAATTTCTTTTCTCCGAGCGATATGATAAACTCTGTGAGCTCGTCCATATTCATTGATTTGATGTCAGTTAGTTGTTCTTTTATCTGTTCCATATCATTTTATTAAATCTGTGTTTAATTATTATTCTATTATTTTTTCTATTGTTTTTACTTATTGTTTATTACTTCACCAATTATATTCTCAAATCCGGATTCGTAATTAAAATTCATTAATTCATGATTTACTTTTTATAAATCTTGCAATAAAGAATCCGTCACTTCCATGCTCACCGGGCAGTATCTGTTTCATTCCGGTGCCCTCAGCAAAGCTCTTATCCAGCTCAAACTCCGGATGCTTTTCAATAAACCACCTCACATTGTCCTCATTCTCAGCCTCATCTATCGTACATGTACTGTACACGAGCACTCCGTTTGTCTTCACGTATGTATGCACGGTATCAAGTATCTGTCTTTGAAGAGCGGCAAGCTCATCTACAGACTCCGGTGTCATCTTGTAGCGGATGTCCTTCTTTCTTCCGAGCACTCCAAGCCCTGAGCACGGCAGATCACAGATCAGTATATCTGCCTTTCCCGCAGAATCAGCATCAGGCACTGTGGCATCCCACACCTCTGCCGACATATTGTTAAGGCCATGCCTTTCTATATTTTCCTCAATCATATCGACCTTGTTATCGGTCATGTCACGCGCGAGCACATGGCCACTTCCCTGTAAAAGCTCAGCTATATGGGTGCTCTTGCCACCCGGTGCTGCGCATACATCTATCACATAGTCGCCCTTCTTTGGAGCAGCCGTCTGTGCAACAAGCATTGAGCTTATATCCTGCACATAGAAAAGTCCGTCTCTGAAGCTCTGTAAGCCATTCAAATAATCAAATCCAGATATAACAAATGCATAATCAAGTTCATCAACCGCTGTGACCGTCACACCCTCTGCCTCAAGCTTTGCACGAAGCTCATCCGGAGTACACCTGGTCAGGTTTGTCCTGATGCTTATTGTGCTCTTATTGTGAAAGGCCTTAAAAATCTCCTCTGCCTTCTTCTCTCCGTATTCTGATACAAATCTGTCCACTATCCACTGTGGCATGGAGTATCGGATGCTTAAGGTATCAAACTGTACTAAGTCTATATTTCTTGCAATATTTCTGAGTACACCGTTTACAAAGCCCGAAAGCTGTGCAAACTTATGCCTCTTTGCAAGCTTCACCGCCTCATTGCATACAGCTGAATCCGGCACCGCGTCCATGTACTTTATCTGGTAGACGCTCATGCGAAGAAGGTTTCTGATGAAGGGCTTCATCTTCCTTACCTTTGTCTTTGAGAAAGAGTCTATGATGTAGTCGAGCTGCAGCATATACTCGATAGTGCCGTCAACAAGCCTCGTCATAAATGCTCTGTCCTGCTTTGACAGATACTGATACTTGTCAAGCACACTACGAAGCACAATATGTGAAAATGCTCCACGCTCATTAATCTCAATAAGCATCTCAAGGGCAAGCTCACGCGTATCTACAGAGTGTGCCGGTATATTATTTTTACTGTGATTATTTTTATTCTTATTATTTATATTCTTATTCGATGTCATATAGTTTAATCTAATTGTAACTATCAAGAATCCCTGAAATCAAAAAGCTGATAAGTCATGCTTACATATAAACAACAGTTAAACAACAGTTTTTCGGTTCATATGATGTCCTTAAGTAGTTACATCTACATTTAATTTTTCCAGTTTATTTATCCAATTTAAACTGTCTTACCTAACTGCCCTACTTCTTCTTCAACCAAAGAAGCTACAACAGTATCAGTCGTCACGTCTGCGTCCGTTTGTGATAAGTATTATACGAAGGAGCTGTAAAATAGCAGCCGCCGCACTGGCTACATAGGTAAGTGCCGCTGATTTGAGCACCCTTCTTGTGTACTTAAGCTCATCATCTGCAAGTATGCCCTGTGTGCGAAGCATGACAAGCGCACGCCTTGAAGCATCAAACTCTACCGGCAATGTCACAAGCTGGAAAAGCACTGCTGCCGAAAACAGCAATATGCCTATATCAATAATAAGCCCTGATGAGCGTGTGTTAAAGAGCAGGCCGATAAGAATGACCGGCCATGCAAGCATGGAGCCAAAATTGGCTATAGGCACAAGTGCACTCCTGATTGAAAGAGGAGCATAGCTTTTTGCATGCTGTATAGCGTGTCCACACTCATGGGCTGCTACGCCAAGTGCTGCGACCGATGTGGCATTGTACACAGGATCAGATAAATTCACTGTTTTGGTGCGCGGATCATAGTGGTCCGTCAGACTGCCGGACACATGACGCACCTGCACATCATATATGCCTGCCGCCTGAAGCACTCTCTGAGCTACCTGTGCGCCATTCATGCCTGACATGCTTCTTAGCTGCGAGTATTTATTAAATGTACCTTTAACTCTTGCCGATGCAATCATACATATCACTGCACCTATCACAACGAGTATATATGTCGGATCCCAGTAATAATATCCCATGTATCATCTCTCCTTGCTGCTTATTATAATGCGTGTAGTAGTTTGTCAATAGTTACTTATAATGAATAACTATAATGTGAAGAACGAGCCCTCTTCCACATGACAGCCTCTCAAAAATGAGCCTGTATCCATGCGCTTCTTGCCCTGGAGCTGTACCTCTACTAAAGATAATGCTCCTTTTCCTGTCTGTACATACATATCATTTTTCCCGATATGATAAATACAGCCCGGCTCATAATCATCGCTGCCGTCAATCACCTTTGCACTCCACACCTTAAATGTCTTACCGTTTAGGTGGGTGTATGCGCTCGGCCATGGATTTAGCCCCCTTATAAGCCTCTCAATCTCAACAGCCGGCTTTGTCCAGTCGATAAAGCCAAGCTCCTTACTGATCATTGATGTATGTGTGGCCTCCTCGCTGTTTTGAGGAGTATACTCTGCAGTGCCATCCTCTATCATCTTCATGGTCTCCACACACAGCTTTGCTCCCTCTGCTGAGAGCTTATCAAACAGGCTGCCACCGGTCTCATCAGGTGCGAGTCTGACTGTACTCTTTGCAATCATATCGCCGGTATCGACGCCCTCATCCATCCTCATGGTAGTGACACCTGTAAACTCGTCACCGTTAATCACAGCCCACTGGATAGGAGCCGCACCTCTGTACTTTGGCAGAAGTGAAGCATGCACATTGATACAGCCGTATCGAGGCATATCAAGAATACTCTTTGACAGAATCTGTCCAAAAGCAACAACAATTATTATATCTGCATTAAACTTTCTGAGATACTCTATATTAGCAGTCTCTCTTATTTTAACCGGCTGGAATACCTCAATACCGTGCGAAAGCGCACACTCCTTGACCGGTGTATACTGCATTGTCTTGCCGCGGCCCTTTGGCTTGTCGGGCTGTGTGACAACCAGTGCCACCTCGTGTCCTGCCTCTATAATTGCCTCAAGTGTTCCCACCGAAAAGTCCGGTGTTCCCATGAAAATTACTCTCATCTTACTGCCTCCCAGATATTTTCCAAGCTCAGATAACAAATGTCATCCTAATGATTACTCCTGTGTATCCTCATATGTCACATCGTGAAGTGCGCCCTCAACCTTCTCCACATAGAGATGTCCATCGAGATGGTCAAGCTCGTGGCAGATACATCTGGCCAAAAGCTCTTCTCCCTCTATCTCATACTCATTCATATCCTCGCCCATGAAGCGAGCCTTTACATAATTCGGTCGGGTCACCTGTCCGGCCTTTCCCGGTACTGAAAGACAGCCCTCATCGCCGGTCTGCTCTCCGTCAGACTCGATAATTTCAGGATTAATCATCACGATTGGGCCCTCGCCCACATCGATAACAACGATCCTCTTTAATATGCCAACCTGTGGTGCGGCAAGTCCTACACCATTGGCCTCATACATAGTCTCAAGCATATCATCAATAAGTGTTACTATCTTTGGAGTCACCTCCGTAACCTCTCTGCAGACCTTGCCAAGTACAGGGTCTCCCTCCAATCTAATAGTTCTAAGTGCCATAATTGCCTCCTTCTATATCTATCAAAATCCACTCATCGGATTGAAATCAAATGAGATATTAGCATGTTTCATTGCCGTATCAGCTTTCACCACCTGCTCTATGCCATCCTTTATGGAAATGAGCGCCGCATAGTCAGATGTCTTCATGTAAATCACCTTGCGGTATATGTCATTTACCCTGGCGATGGTCGCATCCGCAGGACCGATGAGCTGAATCAGATGTCTATCATCCGGGCTTTGATTTTCATCTGTATGCGATATCATTTGCGATGCTATATCGTACACTTGCTGTGCCATGCTGCCGCACTCACTCTCATCAGGTGATGTGACATGGACTAAAAGCATATTCCATACAGGTGGATAGTTCATAAGCCTCCTGTACTCTATCTCCTTATCGTAAAAAGCCTCATAATCCTGCTCTTTGGCAGTCCGGATGGCATAGTGGTCAGGGTCGTAGGTCTGGATAACCACATTGCCCGGAAGCTTTCCTCTGCCGGCGCGCCCTGCCGCCTGGGTCAGCAGAGCAAAGGTGCGCTCCGCCGCATGAAAATCATTCACATGCAGTGACATATCCGCCGCCAGCACACCAACCAGCGTGACATTTGAAAAATCATGCCCCTTTACAATCATCTGCGTACCGATAAGTATATCGGCCTCATGATTGGAAAATGCCTGCAGAATCTTCTCATACGCATCCTTCGCCCTCGTGGTGTCATAATCCATGCGCAGTATACGCGCCTGTGGAAAACGCTTTGCCACCATCGCTTCTATCTTCTGTGTGCCGGCCTTAAAGCCGCTAATGTACTTCGAGCCACAGCTTGGGCACACCTTCGGCACCGGCTGTCTGTAGCCGCAGTAGTGACAGACCATCACTCCGCCGCTATGTTCACTGAGTGATACATCGCAATGAGGACATTTTACCACAAAACCGCACGCTCTGCACGACATAAATGCCGATTTGCCCCTTCTATTTAAAAAAAGCATGGTCTGCTGGCCATTTAGAAGCCGCTCCTCCATAAGCTCCTGAAGCCTGGTGGAAAGAATCGAGCGGTTTCCCTCACGAAGCTCCTGCCTCAAATCGACAACCTCACACTTTGGAAGAGGTCTGTCGTCTACACGCTTATCCAGCTCCAAAAGCCTGTAAACGCCCGTCTTTGCCTTGTAATAGCTATCCACCGACGGTGTTGCAGAGCCAAGTACCACAATAGCATCGGACATGCGCGCGTACTCTATCGCCACCTCCCTGGCATGATAGCGTGGCACCGACTCGCTCTTGTATGAATTCTCGTGCTCTTCATCTATTATGATAAGTCCTAAATTTGAAAAAGGTGTGAACAGCGCCGACCGCGGGCCAATCATGATGTCAATATCACCATTCTTAGCTCTCTCAAACTGGTCATAACGCTCACCATTTGAAAGTCTTGAATTGATTATCGAAACCCTGTTCCCAAATCTGGCAAAAAAACGCATTACGGTCTGGTAAGTGAGGGCAATCTCGGGAATCAGCACAATCGCCTGACGAGCGGACTGTATACAGTGTGCGATAAGCTCCATGTACACCTCTGTCTTGCCGCTTCCGGTGACACCCTTAATCAGATAAGTATTTCTAAGGCCAGCGGCAATGTCGCCTTCTATCGCATCAACCACACCCTGCTGCGCAGCATTCAGTACCTTATCATAGGTGTCCACACTCATATGCTCCACGGGATTTCTATAACCGGTCTGTGTGATAACCTCGATAAAGCCACTCTGCTCAAGCGCTCTTATGGTAGCAGCCGACACCGACAGCTTACCCGTCACAAATGAATACTCAAGGCGCGCCCCCTCATCTGCATCAATCAGTGCACGAAAAAGCCTTGCCTTTGCCTTTTGTTTTTTTGCCTCGCAAAGCGCCAGCTGCGCCCTTGCCTTTACCTTGTCTATCTTCAGTACAATACTGCGGCTCACCTGCTCCTTAGCCTGCTTCTTTACAGGTATCACAGTCTTAAGTGCCTGATTCATGGTAGAGCCGTAGTTGCGCCGTATCCATGCCGCAAGCGCGATGAGCTTTGCCTCCACAGCCACAGAGTCTGCCCTTATCCCGATAAGAGGCTTTGTCCTTGCCGGGTCGTACTCAGGCTCATCCGTGACCTCAATCACATAGCCTGTGATAGTGCGGCTGCCAAATGGAATATCCACGCACACACCCGGGCGGATATCACATAAAAGCTCATCCGGGATGCTGTACTGAAAAGTCTTATCCAGTTTTTCGTGGGATATATCCACAATCACGTTGGCATACATAACTGATACTATTTAACTCCTTCGTATTTCTCCTCGCAGTACTTGCAGCGGTAAATTTCGTTTTTCTCATCGGAAAGCACGAAAATCTGGTCAAGCTCCTGCTCTATTGAAGTGATGCATCTTGGGTTTTTGCACTTGATGACATTTTTCACCTGATGAGGCAGCTTAAGCTCCATCTTGTCCACAATCTTGTCACCCTTTATCACATTTACAGTGATATTGTGGTCGATAAATCCAAGGATATCGAGGTCTAATGACTCTATCGGACACTCTACCTTGATGATATCCTTCTTGCCCATCTTGCTGCTCTTTGCATTCTTTATGATTGCAACTGTGCAGTCGAGCTTATCAAGCTTTAAATCCCTGTAAATCTGAAGACTCATACCTGCCTTGATATGATCGAGCACAAAGCCCTCATGTATTCCACTAATATTCAGCATATTATCCTCCTTTAGTCCTCAGCCAGTCCAAGCAATGTCAGAATAAGCGCCATACGCACGTAAACCGCATACTGTGCCTGCCTGAAATAGCATGCTCTCGGGTCATCATCCACATCAACAGAAATCTCATTCACACGTGGGAGCGGATGAAGTACAATCATATCATCCTTTGCAAGCTCCATCTTCTCCTTAGTCAGAATGTAGAAATCCTTCAGACGCACATAGTCCTCCTCATTGAAGAAACGCTCCTTCTGGACACGTGTCATGTAGAGCACATCAAGCTCTCCCATGGCATCCTCGAGCTTTTCTACCTCCTTGAACTCGATATTGTTGGCGCGAAGCACATCATCGCGCACATAGTCAGGCACCTTAAGCTCCTCAGGCGAGATAAGCACAATCCTCACATTGTCATATCTGATAAGTGCATTGATCAATGAATGCACTGTACGTCCAAACTTTAAATCTCCGCAAAAGCCGATTGTGATATTATTCAATCTGCCCTTGATGGAACGGATTGTAAGGAGATCAGCAAGTGTCTGGGTAGGATGCTGATGACCTCCATCGCCTGCATTGATTACAGGGATACGCGATTTTTCTGAAGCCACAAGAGGTGCACCCTCCTTAGGATGACGCATGGCACAGATATCAGCATAGCAGGAAATAACCCTGATAGTATCTGAAACACTCTCGCCCTTTGACGCAGATGACGAATCAGCACTGTGGAAACCTAACACCGAGCCTCCCAGATTAAGCATGGCAGCCTCAAAGCTAAGCCTGGTTCTCGTGCTTGGCTCGTAAAAACAGGTTGCAAGCTTCTTTCCATCGCACTTGTGTGCATATTTCTCAGGATGAGCCTCTATATCATTTGCAAGATCCAGAAGCTTGTCCAACTCTTCTACAGAAAAATCCAACGGACTCATTAAGTGACGCATAATTTGCCTCCATTCTTTTTCGCGTAACAATTTTTATTACATTTTTTCTATCATATAATAACTTAGCGCAATATTCAAGTTGGCTTTTACACTTTTTTGTTGTAGAATATATGACAGAATATAACTGTTCTGAACGCTTAGCAATTGTATCGAAGTTTTCATACAATTACGACAATTTCAACATCAAAAAGGAGAATAATATGTCTGTAAATGAATCACAAATCAAAAACACCACAGCCGGCGCAATCGATGATGACGATGCTGTAATCTTTAAGGAGAGAAAGAGACTGCTGTTTCTCGGTCTACCATGGACCTTCACAAAGTACACCATCACACCGTCCTTTATCACTGTGGAGTCCGGACTCTTAAGCACAACAGAGGATGACTGCTACATGTATAAGGTAGCTGATGTAAAGCTCACCACATCACTGATGGAGCGCATTTTTAAGCTCGGCACCATAGTCTGCTACACAGGCGACGTCACAAACCCTGAGCTAAAGCTTGTTCACGTAAAGCACTCACGCGAGATAAAGAGCTATCTGCTCAAGCAGTCTGAGGCCGCAAGACTTAAAAGACGCACCTTAAACACTGTGGATATCGGTGCACACGGAGCAGACATGGCAGATTTGGATCATGATGGTATTCCGGATTCTATGGAATAATACAGCCGTTGCTGCGCAGCTGATTTTGCTCATATATGTGTGGATATGAATAGTTACTTATGTCCATAAATAAAGGGAGATGCGAAAAAACTCTATCGAGTTTTTTCACATCCCCTTATTTTTCAGGTAACTATTCAGAATAATTCACAGATTAATATACCAGTCCATCGTTCTGCAAATAACCAGCCCAATAACTTGCATGAATTTCCATCTGTAACATCAGAAAAGCTTGACATCTAGCAGCAGAACATCTGCCAGCAAAGGAATGTGGCTAGCAGACTGCAGCACTCGCTGCCCCTGCCACTAGGGCGTCCGTATATGTCTCCCATATCCGAATACCACGAGCCACCATTTTCAATTATCTGCATAAACTGGCGGTACTGCATGTTGTTTGGCTCAAGCGACACTGCTCGCTGTATGTGTTCTATGGCTGTCGCTGTGTTGCCGAGCTTTTGGTTTGCGATAGCACTGTAGTAGTACCACCTTCCGCGTCTCTCAGCAAAAGGTACCTCCTCAAGCACCTTCAGTGCCTCATTATAGTAGCCGTTGCTGATGAAATTGCCTGCTGCACGCACCTTTGGATTGTCATCCTGTGCACTGCTGCCTGCATTATTGTAGGTATAGCGGCCATAGAAACCACCAAACGGTCCACCTGCTCCAAATGGATCACCTGCTCCCGGTCCACCACCATATGCTCCACCATAGGAGCTGCCGCCGTATGAGCTGCTTCCTGCACCACCATATCCACCGGCTCCGGCAGCACCGGACTGCTTTTCCTTCATTATCTGGTCATATGCCTGCTGCACCTGCTTAAACTTCTCCTCAGCCTGATCCTTGTTAGGATTGTTGATATTGGCATCAGGATGATATTTTCTGCTTAAGCTCCTGTAGGCCTTTTTTATTTCATCGTCACTTGCACTGCGGCTGACACCGAGCACCTGATATGGATCTATCATTTATGTTTCTTCCTTTTCTTCATCTGAATATACTCATACTTGCTCCACACACCGGAGTATAGAACATTTCTGATTATATCCGCATGTAAGAGAATTGGCAACCTCTCAAATATTTTTGCTGCCTCTGAAAGCATAGATGTCATCATAAGCCGACAGGATTTGTCAAATTTTTCCTGATCATTATTGCAGCAATGCATGAGCTGTATAAGTGGATTATATGATTTCTTTTTCACATCATCCCCAATATCCTCATACGCATCCATTATATAAATAAATTTGCCCATATAGCAGCCAAATTCCTTCAAATCCTTCTGCCACTCATCCTGCTTCCACGCAAAAAGTATGCCGAGCATCTCTCCTGTCAGCCCCGCAACTGCATCAATATTGGTATCATTGCTCTTCTCGCACTCTGCAAGCCTTGCAATGTAGTCCTCTATTGCCTTAGCCTGTATCGGATAGCCTTTTTTTGCCTTCTCAAAGTCCTTTTTCAGCATCTCTGCGTATGTCTTCTTCGTCAGGCTTTTATCGTCCTTCCAGTCATCTATCAGATTGTAGTATGCAAGCAGTATGTTCATAGCTGCAGCATACTCTGTAATCTCATTGGTGCGAAGTGTACGCTTCTTCGTAGGGTGCACGCTGCATACAAATCCATCCCGCGTCACACTATCCGGCTCATACAAGCCTGTCAGAAGCACTATGAGAAAAGTCATGTCATAGTTTAGTGCCATCTGTGCACGCCTGCCATACTGCGACTTCATTGTCTGGCACAGCCCGCAATAATAGCTTTGATATATTTTTTTATTTTCCTCGGACAAGGTGTCCTTATTGACAGTTATATATCCAAACATTTCTCTTCTCCATGCTCTTATGTACAGGTATATATTGATGTATTAGCTACGTCTCACGAACTGCTCCCGGCACTTCGGACAGGTAATACAGATCTTGCCATGTCCTCTTGGTACCCTGACCTCCTGCTTGCACATAGGGCACTTGAAGAACTTGTACTGCTTCCTCTGTGCAAAGCGCTTTTTCCTGCGCTCTGCCTTTACGGTCCACTCATACCTTGCATTTAAAAACTTCTGATTCTCTGCATAGCGCTTGTTTACATTCCTCGAAAATACGCGAAAATACATATGTATCATCAGTCCTATTGCCAGTATATCAAGTATCGCCGACCTTGTAAATATTGAAACCAAAAGTAATATCATTACTACCCATGACTCAGCCCTTGCAAGCTCGTCCATCCCGTTTCTTCCATTCATAAATCTGATAAATTTTTCTCTCATAATTACCGCCTCGCCCTATATTTTCATTATAGCCAAATTCTTACCTCATACAGTGTCCACGCTATGAATTTGAGGTTTTAAATCGTTCTTTACATTTATTAAGATAATATTGAAGATAACAACCGTCAATAGACCTATCGTCTTTTAAGAAACATTTTATATTTCGTTTATTAAAGTTGGTAAAAGGGCTTGATTTTTAGAAAAATGCTTGGTATATTAAATAAATATGCAGGACAGGTGATCGCGGCTGCAGGTGTCGAAAGACCGCAGGTGAGGAAAGTCCGGGCTTCATAGGGCAGGATGCCGGTTAACGGCCGGTGGAGGAAACTCTAAGGACAGTGCAACAGAAATATACCGCCACTTTTGTGGTAAGGGTGGAATGGCAGTGTAAGAGACTACCGCCTCACTGGTAACAGGGAGGGCACATGTAAACCCCATCCGAAGCAAGACCGAAACAAAGCTTTGACGTGGCCCGCCAGCTTTAGGTAGGTCGCTTGAGGCGTCTGGCAACAGGCGTCCTAGATAGATGATCACTCAACGACATAACCCGGCTTATCGTCCTGCGTATTTTAATAATCTAAAGCCTATTGGCGTTTCGTAAAATAACTTATTAGTAACGTGCGCCGCAAGGTGCACCATTAAAAATGCAACTGAGATATCTCAGTTGCATTTTGTTATTTCCCGGTAACTATTATTGCTGTTGTATATGATGCAGTCTACCGGTAACTATTATTTGCTGTTGTATGTAATAAAGTCTACCGCCATCTCTATCTGCTCCTCGAAAGCCACATCAGGTGTACCGTCTCCCTTTTGCAGACCATAGCTTCCAAAATAAGAATGGCACCCGCCATCAATGACATACTCATATGTATCCTCCGGCAGGTTTGAGCGGTATTTGCGGTATTTGTCCATATCAAGCACACCATCCTCTGAACCGTACACGCTAAAAACCCTCAGATCTGAATCCGACAGGTCAGCGGTCGAATATGCTGCAAAAAGATATAATCCGTCAAACTCATCTACATGCTTTGACACATATTCTGCAGCCATGGCTCCGCCTAAGGAGTGGCCTCCAATGTACCATTCCTGTATGGATGGGTATATTTCCTTGTATTTTTCAATGATACCGTCTGCTGCATTCTGGTCCAATACTGCGAGGTTGCCCGGCATATGTACAAGTATGCACACGAAATTATTCTTTGCAAGCTCATGCATCAGCGGCGCATACGCCGTATACTGCACCCTGCCTCCCGGATAAAAAATCAATGCCTTTGTGGCTTTTTCCTTATCCTGCGGTGCAAAGGTTATCGTATAATTCTTATGCCTTAAATCGTACTGGGTGGCCTGTATACGCTTGTCCTTCTTTTCTATGGTAACAGCAACCTCTCTGTCTGAATCAATTGCAGCCTCCGCAATTGAATCTGCCCGATAATAATTTCCCACATAACAATTTACGGCAATACCGCCAATAGCCATGACTGCAATTGCCACAAGCAGTATTCTATACACAGCCGGAATACGGTTTTTTTTAGTTTTAAACATTAAAGCAGCTTCCTCCTACAAACTCACGAAGCAGTGAATTGTTTGGTATGCCGTCAGCCGGCATCGGAAGCAAGTAGTCTAAGAGCTTAAGCAACCTCTTTGCCTCAAGATACTCCGGGCAGTCTCTTTCTATGCCAAAAAGTAACGGCTCCGCATACACCTTGAGCACCGCAAGCTCATACACAAGTGCAGAGTTGAACATCACGTCTGCCTGTTCCTGGAAAGGAAAGATATTCTCCCTTTCACCCTTTCTGACAGACGGCCACATAGCGATGGTCTCCGTGGCATTGGTACCTCGTGTACGCGCATCACGCACAATCCGGCGTATAAGTCTTTCATCTGTTGTGGAAAGAGGATTGTGTTCGTCAATATTGAGCTGTGTAAGCGCTGAGATATAGATTTTGAACTTGTGCTCAGGCGGGATAAGCTGTGAAAGCCTGTCATTTAGGCCGTGGATTCCTTCTATGACAAGTATATCATCAGCTCCCAGCGTCAGCTTTCTTCCGCGGTACTCTCTCTTTCCTGTCTTGAAATTGAAGGAAGGCATATCAACAGCCTCTCCTTTAAGAAGCCTGTTCATATCCTCATTGAACAGCTTCACATCAATAGATTCAAGGCACTCAAAATCAAAGCTTCCGTCCGGATTCTTCGGGCAAAGCTCCCTGTCCACATAGTAGTCATCCAGACTTAACGGATGTGGCTTTCTGCCCTTTGCGATAAGCTGGATTGACAGTCTGTTGGCAAACGATGTCTTGCCTGATGATGAAGGACCTGCTATCATGACAAATTTCTTTTTGTCATCCGAAGCAATCTGCGCTGCAAGATTTCCTATCTTCTGCTCCATCAGTGCCTCCTGAAGCAGCATGATTTCCTGTCCCCTGCCGGCTGCAATCGCATCATTTAGTGAGCCTATCGTGCCTATTCCAAGCATCTTGCTCCATTCCCTGGAATCATCCAGCGTGTGAAACAGCTTATTTGATGTCACAAGCGGCTCAACGCTCCTGCTGTGGGCACCCGGGAAAAGAAGCACAAATCCACTCTCATACGGCACTATATCAAAGTATTTGAGCATGCCTGTCGATGGTGCCATAAATCCGTAGAAATAATCCACCACACCATCCAGCTCATAGAGATTGACTCTGGAGCTTCTCCTGTAGTGCAATAACCTCTCCTTATCATGCAGCCCTTTTTCCTTGAAAAGCTGCTCCGCATACTGTGTTTTTGCACTGTGCTTGGTGATTGGGAGATCTTTTTCCACAAATGAGTACATGCTGCATACTATCATGTCGATATCGTGCTCTGTCACGCTTTTCTCACTGTTTTCTCTGCTGCCTTGGTCTGTATCTTCATTATATTTTTCCTGTTGGCTGTCCGCACACTCCACTGCTTTCTCAAGCTGACAATAATAGCCTTCTCCGAGCGAATGCATCACATGAAGCTGTGTCATGCTGCCATATACATCGTATATAGCCCGCTGTAAAAGCAGCACAACGCTTCTCCTGTATGTACGCCTGCCATCTCTGTCAGCTGTCGTCACAAAGCTAAGCTCACAGTCACTTTTTATTTTCTTATTCAGTTCACGAAGCCTGCCGTTTACAATTCCAAGGATTATGTCATCCTCATAATAGTCCTTGAATCTGTTTGCTACGGCTTCTAAAGTATCACTTTCTGATGCTGTCACTGCCATGACCTGTCCATCCGGCAAGGTCACCTTCACACTATATTCCTGCATTTCTTATTGCCCCCATAGTCGAATATGCTGCCTCATTGTATGCCATCATCTCGTTTATCTGTTCGATTCTGTCCATGATGGAATCGCTCATCTCCTGTGTCCTTAGCTGCTGCATGATGGCAGCCAGCTTGTGGTGTTCCCTGACAAGGAACTTCCGAAGCACCGGATTACCGTTTTTGATAAGTACCGGTCCGTACAAATCGCATACAGTAACCGTCGTCTCGTCCATATTGTCCCATGCGGAATTGTCCGCACACGGCACACATCTGAACATCGGATAGTATTTTCCGTCCTCCAAAATCATATCCTCATCAACTATCTTATAGCCTGTGTTCCTTACATATTCACGGACTTTGCTCACTTCCGACTGTGGTTGCAGAATCAGCTCCTTTGCCGACCTGCACACCGTCTCCCCTGCGGTTAAAATGTGAATAACAAGCTCTCCTCCCATTCCTGCTATGACAATAGAGTCAACCTCTCCATCGTGTATCGCTTCAAGCCCATTGGAAAGCCTTGTGGTAATCTGCTCTGTCAGACCGTTTGCCCTTATATGCTCATTGGCGCGCTCAAGCGGTCCCTTATTTATATCAACAGCAATTGCTTTCGGTATTATATTACCCTGCACCAGGGCAATAGGCACATAGCCATGGTCGGTTCCCACATCACACAGCGTGTAGCCGGCCGTGACCATTGATGCCACTGCCTTCATTCTTCTGGATAGCCTAATCATCTTACTCTAAGTAGTCCTTAAGCTTTCTACTTCTGCTTGGATGACGAAGCTTTCTTAGCGCCTTTGCCTCAATCTGGCGGATACGCTCACGAGTGACGTTGAACTCCTTACCTACTTCTTCAAGTGTTCTGGCTCTGCCGTCCTCTAAGCCAAAGCGGAGTGTGAGTACCTTCTGCTCTCTCTCTGTAAGAGTGCCAAGCACCTCCTCAAGCTGCTCCTTAAGAAGTGTGAATGCTGCCGCATCAGCAGGAACCGGTACATTATCATCCTTGATGAAATCACCAAGATGTGAATCCTCCTCCTCACCGATTGGAGTCTCAAGTGAAACAGGCTCCTGTGATATCTTGAGTATCTCACGCACACGCTCTACCGGCATGTTCATCTCCTTGGCAATTTCCTCCGGTGAAGGCTCTCTGCCAAGCTCCTGAAGGAGCTGTCTTGACACACGTATGAGCTTGTTGATTGTCTCAACCATATGCACAGGAATACGGATTGTTCTGGCCTGATCAGCTATGGCTCTTGTGATAGCCTGGCGAATCCACCATGTGGCATATGTAGAGAATTTGTAGCCCTTCTTGTAGTCGAACTTCTCAACTGCCTTGATAAGACCTAAGTTTCCCTCCTGAATCAGGTCAAGGAAAAGCATTCCTCTTCCCACATATCTCTTTGCGATGCTGACAACAAGACGCAGGTTTGCTTCTGCAAGACGCTTTTTGGCATCTGCTCCCTTGTCCACATCCCTCTGCAGAGTCTTTATTTCTTCCTTTATCTCAGCCTTTTCCTCTTCCGATGCACCATCAAGGCGGCCCTTCAGCACATTAATCTTCTCGGTTGCTACCGCTCCGTCCTCCATATTCTGGGCGAGCTCAATCTCCTCATCTGCTGAGAGAAGAGGCACCTTACCTATTTCCTTAAGATACATACGGACAGGATCCTCGACGCTGACTCCCTCCGGTACTGAGAGGTCAATCTTTTCAACCTCTACCTCGTCCTCATCATCGAGTATGATATCATCATCCACGTCATCATCATTGCTGATTTTAAGCACATCTATGCCGTTTTGCTCGAGATAATCAATTACCATCTCAAACTTCTCCGGATCCAGATTTAAGTCCTTGAAAAAATCTGCAATTTCCTGATATTCGAGCATATTCTTTTTCTTTTTTCCAAGCTCAAGAATCTCAATAAGCTTCTGCTGGAAATTCAGTTTCTGCTCCTGCTCCTGTGCCATGTCTTTTTGTTCCTTTTTCTTTGCCATTTTATTTTCCTCTTTATTCTGGTATTTTTTGCAATTCTTCGAGTGCACGCTTATCCTCAATAATCCTCATCATGCCCTCCATATCTGTAGGTGCCAGATGCTTTGAACGATAGTCTATGCTGTTTTGCTTGATACGGACAACGGTTTCCCTGAGTGCGGTTGCCTTGTCATTTTTGCCCTCCACCTGATGGATTGTGGCATTGAAAAGCCCTGCCACCTCGCGCTGTTCGTCCTCATCGGTAAACATGCTTACTATCCTGGCCGGATTTACTGTATGCGTGGTCTCGTACTGTGAAAAAACCTCCTTAGCCACCTTGTGGTACAGCTCTTCGGTAAAGTCATCTGCACTGATACGCCCCTTTATCCTGTCAAAAAGTGAATTATCCTCTATGAGCCATGTGAGGAGAAGCTTCTGCGACTGCTTCATGCCATCCTCCTTTTTATTTTTCTCATTGATTCCACTTTTAAGCTTTGTCTGGGGCTTTACGATACCGCCCTTCATTGCCATACTGTTTACGAGCTTTCTTAAGTCGTCGTATGGTATGCTGTACTCTCTGGACACTGCCTGCGTATAGTTTGTCCGCTCAAGCTCCTCGGTAAAACCAAGCAGCTTCTTTGCGATTTCATTATAAAATGCGGTTTTTGACTCGGGATCATCCATATCATAGCCTGCCTGCATGATCCGTATCTGAAACATAAAGCTGTTTTCAGCCTTTTTGATACGCTCCTCATACTCCTGTGCGCCAAGCGCCTTGATAAACTCATCCGGGTCCTTGTACGGCCGCATGTTAATGACCTTTGTTGTGATGCCTACCTCCTTGAGTATCGGAATCGCACGCAGCGCTGCCTTTACCCCGGCGCCATCACTGTCATATGTCAGATACACCTCATTGGTGTATCTCTTTAATAGTGAGGCATGTCCGCTCGTGAGCGCCGTGCCAAGCGACGCCACCGCATTGTCAAAGCCCGCCTGATGCAGTGCTATGACATCCATGTAGCCCTCACACAAAAGGAGCTGGTTTTTCCTCGTGCTCCTTGCTATATTAAGTCCGTAAAGATTACGGCTCTTATCAAATATCTTTGTCTCCGGAGAGTTTAAATACTTTGGCTCTCCGTCACCCATCACTCGGCCTCCAAAGCCTATGACACGGTTGTGCACATCCATAATCGGAAACATCGCACGATTCCAGAACTTATCGTGCCCGCCTCTGACCTCATCTATCGTCACAAGACCTGTCTCCTTAAGTATCTCATCATCATAGCCCTTGCTGCGCAGATACTTGTACAGATCATCACTGTACTGGTCCGAGTAACCTAGCCCGAACTTCTGCATTGTCTCATCGGACAGCTCTCTCTTTTTGAAATACTCATGTGCCTTCTGTCCTCTCGGTCCACGAAGCAGCATATAAAAATACTTTGCAGCCTCTTTATTTATCTCAAGCAGCTGCGTGCGCCTGTCTGCTTCCCTCCTTTGTGCTGAGGTCATCTCCTGCTTGGGAAGCTCAATTCCCACACGGTCTGCAAGCTCCTGCATGGCCTCAGGGAAGGTAAAGTTCTCATACTGCATGAGAAATGTAAATACATTGCCTCCGGCTCCACAGCCGAAGCAATAGTACATCTGCTTATTCGGTGAGACGGAAAAGGATCCCGTCTTTTCATTATGGAATGGGCATAATCCAAAATAGGTACTTCCCTTTTTCTGAAGATGCACGTAGCTTCCTATAACATCGACTATGTCATTTCGCGAACGTACCTCCTCTATAAGCTCATCCGAGTAGTACGGCATTTTATCATCCCCTTACTGTTCATCTTTGTTGTCATTTGTGTCGCCCGGCGAGCGCGTCTGCAGTGCGGCACTTAGCTCTTACAACCGGCTAACGCTACGCTACTAAGAGTCTGTACGAATTATGCCTGCAGTTTTTCTATGCTTGACGAAACCGTCGATACTCGCCATCCATGGCTCGATATCTCCTTGCCCCGGCTTCCATGCCGGTGCATTTCTGTGCTTCATGTGCATAATTCTACAGTCTCTAAGCAGCTTCGCTAGTCGCCTCTGCAAGAGCTAAGTGCCGCACTGCAGACGCGCTCACCAGGCGGGTTTTACAGAATTATAAATAATCTCAGTAACCATCGATTTCCCAGGCTACCGGTACGAAATACTCGTGGAACTTCGTGGTGGCATACTGGTCTGTCATGCCTGATATATAGTCGCATATGATGCGCCCCTTGTCATCACCCTGCCCTAGCATGGCGAGGTATTTCTGCGGCAGCTCCTCTATATGCTCCATATAATAGAAATAAAGCTGCTTGAGCATCGCCTTGGCCTTTTTCTCCTCGCTTTTTGCGACAGGATTGTTATAGAGGTTTGCGAACATGAATTTACGCAAATCCTGCATTGCCTGCGCGGACTCTTTTGACATGCATATATCGTCCTTTCCCATGCTGTTTGTGATGATATTGTGCACCATATGATTAAGCCTGGCCTTGGTGCTGTGTCCAAGCGTGTTTCTTATCTCAAGCGGTATATCATCCTCGCACAGAAGCTGTGCGCGGATTGCATCATCAAAGTCTGAATTTATGTAGGCTATCTTGTCTGAAAGCCTGACTATTTTGCCCTCTAAGGTGTGTGGCATGAGCGAGGTCTGGTGATTTAGCATACCATCTCTGACCTCCCAGGTCAGATTGAGTCCTGCTCCGTCCTTTTCGAGCTTCTCCACTATACGCACACTCTGCTCATTATGCTTAAAGCCACCCTCGTATATCTCATTGAGGATGCGCTCACCCGCATGTCCAAACGGTGTATGCCCCAGGTCGTGTCCCAGCGCTATAGCCTCCACCAGATCCTCATTCAGTCTCAGTGCCTTGGCTATCGTCCTGGCATTCTGCGACACCTCAAGCGTATGCGACATACGTGTGCGGTAATGGTCGCCCTTTGGCGTAAGAAACACCTGTGTCTTATTTTTCAGACGCCTGAATGCCTTGCTATGCAGTATCCGGTCCCTGTCCCGCTGAAAAACAGGCCTGATGTCGCACTGCGGCTCATCATAGTCCCTGCCTCTTGAGTTGATGCTCAGGCATGCGAACGGACTAAGTATTTCCTGCTCACGTTTTTCTATCTGCTCGCGAATAGTCATTTATCTGCCTCCCCGCTGTCACAGTAGTTATGTTCTGCTGCTATTCACACACAAATGTAACAAACAGCGTTACATTCCACTAATTATGCTCTACATTAGTTATTATTCGACGTGATTTTTAAAAATCCTTTTTTTATTTCTTTTTACTTTAATTTTCTTTCGGCAAAATTAAATGCTATATCAATTACCGCCAAGCACATGGCGTAGCATCTGAAGCTGTCCGCCTGTTATTTCATTGTCGTAGCTGCCATAGTAAAATTTATCGTCTTTTGCCAGTATGCAGCCCACCCAGGTGCCCACATGACTGTCACTCTCTATGGCATCCTTCATGGATTTGTAGCCCTCTATTGTAAAATAGGCATCATAGCCCTTGAAGTCTGCCGGATTTATTTTCACTGCACCAAAGGTATCCTCAAGACTTTTTATGAAATCCTCATCGCACTCCGTATAGCCTGTGACATCCTTGCTGTAGCGCGACTCTGACTGCCACTCCTCATCCCACATGAGAAAAACGCTGCAGTCCTTCCATGAATTGCTTTTTTCAACTACAGACAGCTTCTTGTATGAATTTGATGCGTTGCCCGCCATCTGTAAATATGTATCGTCACCGTTCTTATTCATATATAAGAGGTTTGATGCTGCAACCTCATAGTACCTGCTGCTATAGTCCTGATCCTTGTATACAATATAGCCAAGCGGATTGCCAGTCCCTGCATAGTCAAGCTCTATGGTTATCGGAATATACACCTGACTGTCATAAACCATAGGCCCAAGCCTGTCATCATTTGTGATACAGCTTGCGACCTTTTCATACTCAGCCGGCTCGTTTGAAGGCGACATGAAATATGTGTAAACAACAATAATTGCAATGACAACGACCGGCACAATGACTATTACAGCTTTTAATGTTTTCCTTCGAACCCTGCGTCTGTGAATGCGCACTTTCCTGTCTGCATGCTCATCGCAATACCTGTATTTCACCAGTCTGTATACAACGAAAAGCTCCAGCACAAGCAAAAGCACAGCAAAGGCCATCATACAGCCGGCCTGCCACATCACCTTGTGATTGACAAATTTCTTATCTATAAACCTAAGCGGTATGAGTATTATCGTCCAAAAAAGCACATTTCCCAACACATACCGTGCATATATTTTCCTGCTTTTTATTACGGTAAGCGGAAAAAGTGAAACAATCACTGTCAGCATGAGCACAATTGCAAAAAAATATCCCCATATCTCTGACAGGGTTGAGCCGTACAGTGCCTTGAAATACTGCGCCGGACCAAGCTTTTTGATATTGCCCCAGCCTGAGTATTTTGCAATGAATAACACTACCGTGCCGATAAACCATGTCAGTATATAGATGCCCATGTAGCATGCCATATTTTTCCTTGCAAAGCTGCCATATCTTATAACGGAATATGACACAAGCACCCCTGCAAGCACAGGAAATCCGCCCACTCTGCCAATCAAAAGATTTACATACTCCATAACAGCAAAGGACAAAACAAACACACATATTACATTAATATAAGATAGATTCAATCTCTTCACGCTGCAATCCCATCTCCAATATAATAATCAAATTCCTGTGACAGCTGTACCCCTCAGTGTGGCAGGCAACGGTTACAGACCATTAATAGCCAATAGGCTTTCAAAATTATCTGCACAAAATAAAATAGGAAGCCGTTCACCGACTTCCCTGTTAATGCAGGAGATGGGACTTGAACCCACACGATATTGCTACCACAGGCACCTGAAGCCGGCGCGTCTGCCAATTCCGCCACTCCTGCGAACAAGCATTATTCTACCAAAAAGTTTAGAATAATGCAAGCATAAATTTAAAAAACTATACGAAATGTACGAAAAACTATAAATCTGTTACTACACCAGCTTTGATATATCTAAAACCAGTGCATCAACCTCCTCCTGTTTTGTGGCCCAGCTGGTGCAGAATCGCACTACAGTGCCCTCCTTCTCTCTTTCCATCTCTTCAAAATAGTATTTCTCGGCAAGTGTCTTCTTCTGCTCATCCGATAAAATCACAAACTGCTGATTTGTAAAGCTCTCAACCCAAAACGGTACCTTCTTCTGTTCAAATGCCTCTTTAATCTGCATGGCAAGCTCATCAGCACGCTTTGTCTTTTCAAAATAATCGCCATTCTCAAGCATAGTGGCAAACTGTAAGCCCATCAGCCAGCCCTTTGCAAGCACTGCACCGTTTTGCTTCATATAAGCCTTAAAACGATACTTGATATCCTCAGCATTTATAACCAGCGCTTCGCCAAAGAGCGCACCACACTTTGTGCCACCGATATAAAAAACATCCGAAAGCATGGCAAAATCACAAAGTGTAAGGTCATTTTTATCTGAGCCCAGTCCATATCCCATTCTCGCACCATCAACAAACAGGTACATGCCGTATTTCTTGCAGACAGCACTGATATCGCAAAGCTCTCTTTTCGTGTAAAGAGTACCCTGCTCAGTCGGAAATGAAATATAAACCATCTTTGGCTCTGTCAGATACTCAGGCTTGGCATTGTCATAATACTCTGCGGCACACGCCTCAATCTGCGCAGCACTGATTTTACCATCCGTGTTAGGAAGCGCAAGAATTTTATGACCTGTATTCTCAATAGAAGCTGCCTCGTGGCAATTGATATGTCCCGTATCCGCTGCAATCACGCTCTGCACCGGTGAAAGCGCCGCCGCAACCACAACATAATTGGCCTGTGTCGCACCCGGAATAAATTTAATCATGGAATCATCTCTGCCAATAAGCCCCTTAATAATCTGCTCAGCCTTATCGCACCACTCATCCTCACCATATCCCGGATAGCTGGTTGTATTTGTATCCGCCAGTGCCTTCAAAATGCAATCAAATGCACCGCGGTTGTAATCATTATTAAATCTAATCATAAAAATATTTCCTTTCCTGTCTTATCATTCATTATAGAAAGCCTGCCCTGCGCCGACCGTAGCGGAGCGGAGACCTTGGACCCATGGGCGCCTGCCCCGCAACGACCGGAGCCTTGCGGAAGATGGGTTGCAAGACGTCCGGGGGACGTCTGTTCTGCAACGACCGAAGCGGAGCGTAGACCGAGTGAGGTCCGGGGGACCTCATGCCACGAGCCGACCGAGCCGGAGGCGAGACCTTGAACCATGGGTTCAAGGCTCGCTTCGGCTTTGAACAACAAGACAGGGACCAAACGCTTTGCTTGGTCCCTGTCTTATTGTTCAATGCGGAAGATGGGACTTGAACCCACACGATTGCAATAATCACAAGATCCTTAGTCTTGCTCGTCTGCCAGTTCCGACACTTCCGCATGTATTTTGTTTTCGCCGCTTGTCTCACGCGACTCGTATATAATATCAGATTGTTTTCAAAAATGCAAGCACTTTTTTCAAAAAAATCATATTTTTTTACAGACTCTTTTCATAGCACAAAAACGGCTGCCCAAACAGGCTGCATTCACCCACTACATCAAATCCAAACACCGCATACGAGCGCAGAGCCTTCACATTAAGCTTGTTGACTAAAAAATGCACACTTTTGTATCCTCTCCTTGCGAGTTCTTCCATCCCAAATACCAACATTTGTCTGGCGATTTTCTGATTCTGAAAATCCGGATGAACCGCAAGTCTTGAAAGCTCAGCCCCGGGTGCCAGCTTATGGCTCCAGCAATCAAGTCTCTCCACCTGTGGATCATCATCAATTGAAATCGCTGCGATAATTCTGTTCTCTTTGCTTCCGGCATCAGCATTAATCTCCTGCCCATCAATCATTACAAACAAAGATTCTCTACCAAGATCAAACTCAATCTCCTTCATTCCCGGATAAGAATCATCCCATGGACAAAACTCCCTGCCTAGCTGTATCTTATACAATTTTAAAATTTCTTCTTTATTTTCTTCTGTAGCTGCTACTATTTTTCTCATTCTGTTTCTCATTTCCAACTAAATATAATGGACAAAGGGATTCAACCTTGCAAGCTTGAAGTTTGTACTCTAATGAACATGAAACTACCTTCTTATAAATGAAAAATCATATACATTTCTGAACTTTTGCGTTACCCTCTGATTGTGTGTATAACAATTATAATACGATAACCATACCCATTGCTTCGTTTCTTTTTCTAATCGACAATCCTCCATTTGACAAAATTTCACAACCCCATTTGGTAGACTGTTAGAATTTAATACTTCTGTCAATGCTCTTGAAAATGTATTTTTACATTCTCTAATTTCTTGAATATGTTTTGTTTTTTTCATATTTTCTTCCGCAATTGCTACTTTTTTTAATACGAATGGAATCCCAGATTGTTGATAATCCAACGTATATCCAAGGCGAATATAGTAAATGATACCATCTCGTTCAATAAAAGCACTTGATTTAGTCAAATTCGTCTCTCAGTATTACTGAAATTTATTGTTTAAAACTTCTAACAATAAAGTAAACCAGCCATTCTACCACTAATATTCCATAATAAAAGAATTCTACTGCATGTAATGTTATAAAAAACTGACAGATAATCTACTGCCCATTTCTATGCTTATTTAGCAACAATATACTCCATTTCTTCGCTTTTAGAAAGAATATCTAAAAGCCTGAACACCGGTCCTGTCGGATGAGTTCTACCACCTTCCCATGCTTCCACTGTTTTAATTGAAACCCCCATATATGAAGCAAATACACTTTGAGTCATCCCCGCCTTTGTCCTAATATCACGTATTTCTTTTCCACTATACTCTTTGACCGGCAAAATCATATATGTTTTTACTCTCCCCGCTCCATATCCTTTCTCATAAGCTATAGCTTCCTCGAGTCCTTCTTTTAAATCCTCAAATAATGAGCTCATAGAAATCACCTCCTATTTTTAGCAGCTTCCTCTCTCAACGATTTAACTAATTTCTTTAAAACGCTTTTTTCTTCCTCTGTAAGATTTTCCTGACTCTTTTTTTGGAATGCTGTAATCAAATATATTACTTCATACTCCGCAAAATCAGTATAACAAACTCGTACGCTACCACTTTTACCTCTATTTTGGAGAGGAAATCTGACCTTGCGAATTCCACCAGTTCCTTCCATTATAGGTCCTGACACAGGATCTTTAAGTAACATTATCTGAAGTGCTCGTAATTCATCCTCACCTAATCCAATCTCTTTCCATCTTTTTGAAAACAACGGAACCTCTATAAAAGTTCTTGTCATTTGTAATTTTCCCTTCTCTTTTTAACTATATTACACCCTATATTATAGGGTGTCAACACAATTCATCTTTATATATGCCATCCCATCCATCCTTGTTTTCCTTATGTCATTTTTCTAAATCTGATCTTGTTTGAAATGCCACATCTGCGATCAGAATACAACCACCCTCTTTTAATAATGTTTTTAATAATTGAATAAATTGAATTTTCTCATCATCTGTTAGGTGATGTAAGGAATACGTTGCAATAATAAAATCATATGCATTGTGGCATTTTTGCAAATGGAGATTGATTCATCTAAAATTATTTTATTGTCGACTGTATTTTACTGCTTTCACGACTGTCTCAATGCAATTAATTGTTAATGCCAAAATAATGATTGAGAGAAATACCTTATTATAGTGTATAAAAACATGTGAAATACCTTCTGCATCCGTTCCAAGTAACTGCTCAATACCATCAAAAAATCCACTATTCATAATTCTATCATTTAACAGCCAAATGCTTGTTAATACTCCATCAATAATATTGGTAATAATGGTAACAAGCATCACTCTTTTGGTATAGCTGCCATCAATAAGTCTCACACTGTCCCTTGTAACACCCAAAATTCCAAATACAAGAATGAAATACCATGTTTGTCTGATATATTCTAAATTAAAAAGTGGTTCATACACACCTACCCCATTTTTTACAAATGCAATGCATAAAATCTGTGGGCATACAAGAAATACAAGAGTAAAGATAACCGAAAAAACAATTCCTACAATCGCATCTACTTTTGAAATCCTATTAGACTTTTGTGGAACAGGAGGCAAATTATCTATTCCATCATTTAACCCATCCACCTTAATTCCTTTTTTATAAAAGAATGCAAATAATAATGTCACAAATGCAAATCCTGTCAATATACCACCAAAAATCCCACCAATGGTTCTATAGATAGCTATATACCAGATTGTATGCGATGTTAATGCTGCCATAATTTGAGCAAGTAACATTCCTCCACTGATGCACGCTGTCACAATTTTCAATACATAAACATATAAGCTGTAATACGGCTGTCCAATCAAACAATCCTGTGTTTCACCATTATATTTCGAAGCAAGCTCACTCGGGGTTCCCAGTTCCGTTAGAATAACTTTGATATCACGCTCCGTTGGAGTAACATCCTCACATCGTTCCTCCAACATATCTTGTATGATCGTCTCTAATTCCGCCGCCACGTCTTTTTTCATGGCGGATTTCATATGTTTTGTAACTGCATAAATGTATCTGTCGATCAAATCATTTTTTACCATTTATTCTTCCTCCATTAAAACATTGATTGACTGTGAAAATTTTTTCCAGTGTTCTTTAATTTTTTTATAAACCAGCTTCCCATCTTCTGTGATGATATAATATTTTCTTGGCTTCGTTGCCTCAGTTTCCCATTCACTTTTTAGCAGACCTTGACTCTCTAGTCTTCTCAGTAGAGGATATAATGTATTGCCTTCTATCGAAATACCTTTTCCTTCTAATTCCTTTACCAATGAATATCCATACATTGGTTTATTTAGTTGTGCTAACACTACCATGATGAGTGTGCCCCGTCTGAATTCTAAAATTAATCCTGAAACAATTTCATCACAATTCATCAAATCTCCTCCCTTCAGTATCCTTTATTTAAATTCACTGTGTTTATTGCACTGTATTGTGTGTTGCACACTATGTGTTAAACATAGTATACTGTGTATCGCACATCATGTCAACAAGTTTATCCTTTGCATTTTAAGTTTTGCATATTATGCCCTATATTATAGGGTGTCAACACACTTCATGTCCTCCTTACATTTAATACAATAACGCTGAAAAAATGTGGTGTCAGTGATGGGAATAGCCAAGGATTTTGATATGGGATTAGCGATAGTGTAGATAATACAAAAAGGACAGTGTCCTCTCAACACTGTCCTCCCTAATTTACATGATTGAATTTTCATAATCTTGTAATTCGTGATATATACCTTCTATGATGACTCTACTTCCAGTCACTCTATAAACCAATAAATATCTATGCTTTGCAAAACTTATTTATCATATTGCTTTTCTGCCAACTCTGAAAGTTCTACATCAAACTTCTCATTTCCTTATTTCACCAGCATCTCATAAGTAACCCCATACTTCTGCGCAATCTCGCTTGCATAAGATTTTCCTTCCGGAGGCGCCACTTCAATCTGATAGGAACGCTCTGTCCCCTTCATGTGCACGATCATGGAAAACGCTTTTCCCTCTGTGTGCTCTGCCTTCTGCTGTTCTTCATTCATTTCCTCCACATCAAATGCCAGCTTATGCATATGTGTATTATAAATGGTCCTCATTCCCTTATGTAAAATTGCCCTGACACTGTCCTTGGCAATGTAGTATCCCTCTTCAAACGAAGTGGTAGAAAATGATTCATTCATCAAGAGCAGACTCCTGCTGTCAGCCTCCTCATAGATTGCCTTAAAACGCTTACATTCTTCCCCAAGCCTTCCTAAATCCAATGTCTTGTCCTCATCTGCCGGGAAATGGGTGTAAATACCTGTAACAGGTGAAAATGTAAATGCTTTTCCCGGAATATATATGCCACCCTGCGCCAACACAAACAACTGCCCAACAGCCTGTGTAATTGTCGTCTTTCCACCTCGGTTGGCACCCGATTTTGTCAAGTAGGGACTAACATTTTTTTATTATTTTTTCAAATATTGTTTTTCCTCTGGCAGCCATACAATTTTCTCCAACATCTTCTCATAAGGCTCATCTTCGTATGGAAGGTTCATGAAATCTAATATTTTCATTCCCGGAAACCATTGCTCACAATATACCGGAATAACATGCTCTGGCACAATACCAATGATATCCTGACCGAGCAACCTGTCAGTAATGCCCTTTGCTTCATATAGATAAACAGCTGTTCCACTATCTCGCAGAACATTATAGAACTTAATTGCTTCAATAGATCTTGACCATGACTTTCCAGCAACTGCAAGATAGTATCCATTTTCATTATGATGTACATACAATCCAACATGTGTTGAATTGCCACCTCTGCATACTTCCCATGGATGACCACCCTTGCGTTGTAAATCATTCAACCAGTCTGCAAATTCTGATGGTGATTCTCCATCTATTTCTGACAAACCATTATCCCTGCCATCCGCCATTTTGTAATACTGTTCCTTGGCGGTTAGCCCTTCTAGATGCTCATACTTATTTGCCTTGTATCCCATTGAGCAAAACTCATAAAATTTTTCTGCTGTCATCTCATCAAGATAACTTCCCACAGGTTTATTGTCATGCTGCTCTGATATATAAGATACAAATTTCTTAATCTCCGCATCTGTAATGTCTGACAGGTAAGAATCTTTTCGTTCAGGGAATATATCCCAGTAATCTTTTCTTGATATTGTACCTGTTCTCTGTCTAGCATTTAGATTATCATTCACATCCTCATTATAGGTTCCTTCCTTCATTTGAGCAATACATTTCTTAACCGCATCCTGCATCCATACAAATAGTTCTTCAACATTGTACTCATATGAAGAGTGAGCTTCCAGAATCCTGGACTGATAGATCAGCTCTCTTCCAAGAAACATTGCCCTATAATCATCCCGTTCTATTGTCACAAGATGATACCATCTTGTTTCGTCCGGATATTCATCATGCCACATTTTCTCAAACTCTTCATAATTCTCTACGACTTCTTCATCCTTTAGCCTTTTGTAGTCGTCATAATCATCTATAGTTCCACGCTCCGCTTTCAGCCACAACTCTCTTCTGTTATCCTCTCCGCAAGACTCAACAGCCTCTAATATTGCATATACCTTGTCAATAGCTTCCAATGTCTTTTTATCAAATACAAATTTTCCGTCTTTTAACACAAAAATCCAATGATTCACCTTTGGTGCCTTAATCGTTGTTTCACTCATTCTTTCCTGTCTCCTTTCCAATAATCCTGCTTGTATCGGAAAAATATTTTATAAAATCTGCTTTCCAGTATATTTCCAATACATTATTGCTATAAACCAATATCTTCTCTATCAATAACTCTTTCATTTCTTCAGTAAGCGTATCTGCATCACAAAATTTTTTTATAAGTAATTCTACCACATCTGCCGCTTTATTTTCTGAAACAGATTGCTCCTTTTTTGCCATAAGATGCGTAAGCTCTGCATCAAGTGACTGTTTTTTACCCTTATATTCCTTTGTCTTTTCAAGATAATCTTCTTTAGATATTTTACGATCAGCATACTCACTATAAATATTCTTCCATGCATTCTCAATATTTGTCAGGGTATTCTCCAAACTTTGAATCTGTTCATCAAGTGTCTTCTGCTGTGTTATATTCATATTTCTGACGACTTCGCGCATATTAAGAAACACCATACACTTCATCTTAATGTCAGCTAATACTGCTTTTTCTGCCTGGGCAACGTTCATTGTTGTAGAAACACACTTTATATCATCAGATACCACAGAATTAATCCGGCATTTTAATAACGCACCTTTTGTCTTACACATCTTTCTTCCACAGACTGAACAATAAAATACATTTATTTTCGATTTTCTGGTGCGTTTTATTCTTGCAAATGTATTTGCTACAGCGTTAAATTCCTCTCTGCTTACAATAGGCTCATGTGTATTCTCTACGGTAACCCATTCATCAGATGCTCTTTTTTCCTGCTTACCTGTAATTCTGTTATTAAACGTCTTAAGTAACACCATATCACCTGTGTATTTCTCATTTTTCAATATTGCTTCCACAACGCCCGACTCCCAGTATGTCTTACGAATATTTTTATTGATTGCCCTTTTGTCACCAGATTTATACTTATATTCCTTTGGCGGAAGAACATTTCTATCATTAAGATCATATGCTATTTCCGTCAAGGTCATACCAGACAGCTTCATATCAAAAATTTCCTTCACCACTCTGGCAGCTTCTGGATCTATCTCCAGCTTCAAATGATTATCCTTCGACTTCTTATATCCATACAATGGAACACTAGCCCTATATTCACCTCTCTCTGCTGATTTTTTCCATGAAAGTTTTTCTTTCTTTGATGTTTCTCTTGCATAATAATCATATATCAGATTCTTAAACGAAACATCTATACCACCTAATTCGCCATCAGATAAGAGATCACTGTCGTAATTGTCATTAACTGATATAAATCTAATTCCAAGCATTGGGAAAAACTGTTCCATATAATCACCAAGTTCAATATAATCACGCCCGAACCTTGAAAAATCCTTCACAATTATACAGTTAATCTCCCCACGCTTCGCCATTTCAATCATATCAGTAAACTGAGGTCTGGTGTCAAAATGTGTACCTGAAAAGCCATCATCACACCGCTCTATAACCTTACAGTCACGAAACTCTATCCTTGAACCTATGTAGTCATAAAGCATTTTGCGCTGTGTAGTTATGCTGTTTGATTCATTTTTAGCATCATTATACTTTATATCATCGTCTTCAGAGGATAACCTGATATACATACAGATAACATATTCTGGAATTACTGGTTCTGACATAACATCATCCTCTCCGCTATCATTTCATCCATTTTAAGCAACAGATTTTCAAATGTATATTTCACTTCAATTTTCTCTGGACTATAAATAGTAATCCTGTCAATAAAAGCAACAATAATCTCTCGCGTCAACACCTGAAATCCCTGCCATTTTTTCATATCTGCACTCACATCCTTGTTTATGCATACATTTTCTGAATATCCGGACAACTTGGCAGTAATGTTTTTTTCTTCTTCTGAAAGCGAATCAAGTTTATCTGCATACTCTTTCTTCAAGGATATATATTCTTCCTCAGTTATAATATTCTCTTTCAGGTCTTCGTACAGATTCTTTCCTCTTGCCTCTATCGCTGCATATTCCTCTTTGATTGTTTCAAATTTCTGTGCCAACAGACTCTTCACATCTGACACAGCCTTTTTCCGATTATAATTCTGAAGTAATGCTTCCTTATCCAGATATAGCTGTATATGTGTGTTAATCAGCTCAATAACTATCTGTTCAAGCTTTTCCATCTTAAAATTCTTTTTCACACACTCTTCACGATACGGCGTATTGTGGCATAAATAGGTATAATAATGATGATATCCACTTGATAATTTAACTGTTCGTCTGTAAAAAGTTAACTTGCATTCACAATCTGCACAATAGAGAAGTCCTCTAAATATATCTTCTCTTCGCTCTATGTCCTTATACTTCAGCCTGACACTATTATGCCTTTTCCTTACCTGTTCAAGCAGTTCCTGCACTTTCCAGAAGATTTTTTTATCTACAATAGGCTCATGCGTATTCTCAACATATATTCTCTGTTCTTTCTTCTGTCGATGAACAGGCATTCCTTTATATAATGCACCTTTCTGATACCCCTGCTCCATATCTCCGATATAGACTGGATTACGCAAAATACAAGTAACAACTTCTGCATCCCATTTTACATCTTTGTACTTTGGATTTTTTTCCATTCCCTGCTGAATCCGATAAGCAACCGGTGCCAGTAAATTCAAACCATTCAGTTTCCTTGCTATTTCAACGACAGATTTTCCGGATGCTCTCCAAGAAAACATATCTATAACTATTTGCTTCACATTCTCATCTGGAATAAGGTGATGGCAGTCTTTAGGATCTTTGATATAGCCATAAGGAGGCTGCTTTCCGATAAACTCTCCTCTTCGCTGCTGGTTTTCCTTTGAAACAGCCACACGCTTTGAAATATCTTTCGCATACGCTTCATTAATAAGATTCTTTAAAGGGACAATCATGCCATCTTCCATTGGTTTTGAGTATAATGTATCAAATCCATCTGACACACTTACAAATCTTATCCCATACAGTGGAAATATCTTTTCTAAATACTCTCCTGCCTCTAAATAATTTCTACCAAGCCTGGACAAATCCTTAACCACAATACAATCAAATTTACCCTGTTTCATATCTGAAATAAGTCTTTGAAAATCTGGTCTGTCAAATCTGGTTCCCGTAATTCCCCTGTCACAATAGCGACCGGCAAACATCATATCATCCGCCTTTTCCACATATTCTTTCAATAAAGCAATCTGATTTTCTACTGTATTATTTGCAATTTTTCTTTCATCTTCAACAGAAAGGCGGACATAGATGACTGTTCTATATATTTTCTTTCCATCAGCTGGTACTAATGTATCTGATTTCTGTTTTCTTCTCTGCTCTCTGTTACTTGTTCTTGCCATCTTATATCGCCTCCATTTCCTGGAAAGTGTTTGGGGAATAAGCATCCACATACTTCTTCATTGTCTCAAACGAACTGTCAAATTTATAATCAATCTCTATCCGGTCAGAAGAATAAACAAATACTTTATCTATAAGTACTGCAACTGCATTTCTTGTCAGCTCCGTAATTTTTCCCATTTTTCTGAACTGACCTATCCATTTCTGAGCCTCACTCTTATTGTCAAGAATCATATCTTTATCCGCCTCATATGAAGCTACCTCGTTCTCGCAATTCTCAAGTTTTTTATCATAATCTGACTTGAACATCATGTATTCCTGTTTATCAAGTATTCCATCCTTGTAATCATCATAGAGATTCAGCTTGCGTGTCTGGTATTTCTGTATTTCCTCTTTCTTTTTTGAAATCAGCTTATCGTACTTTCTTACATCTGCTTTCATATATGCAGCCTGCTCAATAACTTCTAACTCTTTGGCATAGTCCATCACTAGATTAACCTGCTTAATAGTATTTTCACATACAATATCTGTTAATTTATCCATTGATATACGATGACTGCTGCAAATATTTTTATCCTTTTTATTGCTTGAGCACACATAATAGATATACTTCTTTCCATGTGCTGGAACAGTCTTTCGCACCATTGCCCTGCCACAGTCTGCACAATACACAACTCCACCTAACAGCCCGATGGTATTTGTTTCCGGCAGTACTCTGGTATCACGGATAAGAAGCTCCTGTACAATATCAAACTGCTCTTTGGTAATGATTGGTTCGTGGTTATTCTCTACTCTGACCCATTCATTCTCACTTTTAACAACTTTTTTCTTTACCTTATAATTAGGTGTCGTACATCTGCCTTGAATGAGCGTTCCTGTATAGATTTCATTCTTTAATATACGAAGTACAGCGTTATAGCTCCATACCGCCCGTGTCTTTTTCTTAAAGTTATCATTTATGCGTATTCCAAGACTTTTCTTATACTCATATGGACATAAAATTCCAATTTTATTAAGCTTGTCTGCAATTGCCTGCTGGCTCATTCCACATACTTTCATTGCATATATATCTTTAACAATCTCACCAGCATATTCATCAACAATAAGCTTGTTCTTGTTATCTGGATCTTTCAGATATCCATATACAACAAAGTTGCCTATGTAATCGCCGTTCTTTCTTTTTATCTGTAAATTTGTCCTCACTTTTACAGAAATGTCTCTGGCATAGGCATCATTAATCAGATTCTTGAATGGAATAATCATGTTTGTCCCATATCCATCCTCAGATGTTTCGCTGTCATAATTATCCGTAATTGCAATAAATCTGACACCCAGCATAGGAAATATCTTCTCAATGTATCGACCAGACTCAATATAATTACGTCCAAATCGAGACAAATCCTTTACTATGATGCAATTTGCCTTGCCATCTCTTATGTCTTTAATCATTTTCTGGAATCCCGGTCTGTCAAAATTGACACCGCTGTAACCATCATCTGTGTAAATATCACATATGGTTATCTCCGGATGCGACTTCAGATAGTCCATGACCAGTTCTTTTTGATTGGCAATACTGTTACTGATTTCTTTACTGCCCTCAGCAACATCTCCATCTTCTCTGGATAATCTCAGATAAATGGCTGCCTTATAGATTTTTTGAATTGTACTATCCATAATTCATTCTCCATTTCTTAGTATTAACCAAGAAAAACAAAATAAATATGGATTTGAATGATATCCTGCTATTCTTGGAATAACTTTTATTGTTAATCCAAATGCAGGATTTTTAAGTCCTGCATTTAGATTAACATAATTCTGAAAAATTTTCCACCATCAATTTTACATTGACATTACTATCTGTCTGAAACATTCCTCTAAATCTGTGCCATTCTGGCTATATACATTCTTTATAATCACTCCATTAGATTTATAGCACAGAGGATTTTTTACCTGTCGTATAAAATCTTCTATACGTTCTTTAGTTGGAAGAGTCTCATCAATCTTTACATCATTTATATCTACCAGTTCATCCGGATTCACATTTCTAATGTCAACATCATAATAATCATTGTGTTCCACACGCACCCTCCCTCATAAGACTGAACCGGTAAAGTAACGCTTCATCAAGTTCTTTCATCACTTTATCATTTATAACTTTTCCAACTTTACATATAATTCTGTTTTTATCTGCCGGAACAGACTGCTCAACAAGAATCAAAGACGACTTTGCCAGATATCCTTCTACATCTTCTCTCCTTAACAGCACATGCGTTTTCATCCTTCTTTTCTCATATTTTGTGGTGCATGGACACACATTGATAATCGGATTTCCCTTAATATTGTTATCACAACTACAACTGACAACTACGCATGGTCTTCTACCAGACTGGATAGAACTCCCTGGATGCTGTCCAAGTTCCACATACACTATATCTCCCCTGTTTAACTTAAAAATATTATCCATACCTGCTCCTAACTGGCGAATTTTCTCAGATTCATTCCAAGTTCGCCTTCCATTACTGTAAATATCCTGCCTCCCGCAGCTTTCACCATACCAACCTTTGTATATGCACTGATTATTGCTGGGCAGATTGCTCTCATATTAAAAACAATTACACCATCTGCAAGTCCGTCTTCGATACGCCTTACAATTCCTGCAAAATGCTCATTTACATCCCCCTGTCCTAACACATCCTTGTGATATACCTTGATAATTTCAATATTATGTGCCTGCGCATATTCCTGTATCTTTTTAAGCTGCTTTTTCTCATAATTTTCAACATATCTGTCATGCCCGAATACCGACAGATATGCTATACATCTTACTGGTTTGATTTCTTTTTTACTCATACTGATGCCTGCCTTTCACTTGCCTGAATCATATAATTAAAGACATTTATCAAATATCTCTGTTTATCAGGTGAAAGATTATCAAGTTTTTCTTCTATAGTTTTATTTTTGTTGTCAGTTGTTCCCATTAATATATGATTTGCATCAACCTCAAACTCACTGATATATTTCATAAGCAGCCCCAAGCTCATATTACGATATCCTCTTTCCACCTGATTTATATGAGATACACTGACTCCAAGCCTGTCTCCCAGCTCTTCTATTGTTATTTTGCGTTGTATCCGCAAATCATGAAGTCTCTGTCCAATTTCATATTTATTATTTACCATCATCATTTTCTCCATTGTCCTGTGCCATTTTCCTAATCATCTCTACAGCTGCATCTTCTGTCTCATACTGACCAAGCCACTTCCCACTTGAATCATGTACCACTGTTCCGAATGCAGTCTGTGTAAATCTGCAATCCTTCACAGCCGGGACTTGTTTGTCCCGACCGGAATGATTTCCTGTTATCGCTCTACCAAAGGACTCCGTTAGCATCCAAAGTCCTCTGCATGAGATGCAGTAATTGGCACCGGACCGACTTCAAGAGAATAGAGCCATATACCCATGTCTGTGATTGTCTTTACAAATTCCTCCAGATCATAAATGTCATCGGTAATCTCATTCAGGCTTCTGACTACTACAACCTCAAAATCTTCCTCTTTAAGTGTTGCAAAGAAAGCATTCAGGGCTTCTCTGTCATAGTCCGTTGTCATTGAGCGATCACAATACGCATCATTTATTATTACTCCATTAGGTATTGCCTGATCACGCATACTTTCAACCATCTGGACTACATTAGGTTCCGCTCTGCGTGACTTTACAAATGCAATACCCTTTGCAAGCTCCTGATTATCTGTACCTTCGTTTCCTACTACGTTAAAATCTCTTTTATTCATTTTGTTGTCTCCTTTACGATTTCGTATTGGAGAGTTTTGGCGCCTCCACTCTCGTGGTGTGCTGTTCTTTAGCACAGTTATATTGTAAACTTTATACCCACAAAAGCCGACCGTATGCACGCGACACTTTTGTCGTGTCTACACGACATTTACATTTCAGATGTAACATTCTTCATTGCCCTCATCATTGCTATACACTGCCGAATCTGCATCTCATTCATATCTGAAAGCACATCCATTGCCTCAGATAACAGTTCTGATTTTTCCTCATTCTTTCCATACATTATGAAATCAACAGACACTCCAAGAACGATTGCCAGATTATCTAATGTCTGTATCTTAAAATCTCCACCATTTTCAATAGCTGATAACGCCTGTCTGCCTATACCTACTCTATGAGCTAACTCATCCTGTGATAATCCTATCGCCTTTCTCCTGTCTGCAATTCGTATTCCTCTCTCATAATCCTTTTCTCTTGTCTGTGCTTTACTGCTCATAAATCCTCCTTGCCGCCCTTGGAAACGAACAAGTCGGATTACCTTTACAACACAAAAAAGACGCACGAGGAAACCAGTATCATAAATACTGTTCGTTTCCCCTGCGTCTCTGGTGCTTCCATCTTTCGATGTGCCCTTATCAGGTGGGCTATAATATATTCAAAATTCTTATTCTAAGCTAAATTTGTAAACACATATCTTTTTACATCTGTAACATTTGATTTCTAGATTCAAATCACCTCCACAATAAATTCCTAACTTACGACCACATGAGCTACAACGTATTATCCTCCGAATATCCATTTAATTACCTCCTGCTGTATGATTTACATTAATTATATCTGCTATTTTCAACCTTTGCACTAACATAACAATGGTTTTAATAGCCTTATTGACTAATACTATTACCTTTGTTAGTATATAATCAACCTTAATCAAGACTATAATATAGGAGGAGATAATTATATGACAAAAACTACTGAAAAGCGTTTAGTTCAAATGCCTGCCGTTGAGCACATCAGATCTATTAAGCAAAAACTACGTGAAGCCAAAACTAAATATGAGCACAACACCGGTGCCTCTAAGCCGCTTACTGCATACTCCCTTCATAAATTACTTGAAGAAAAAGAATTGCCAACTCTGGCAATATCAGCATTGCAAAATATGTTTAATCCAGAATTAAATAGTAAAACCATCGATGTTACTATGGTAGCTATACTATGTAAATTATTTGATGTGAATCTGTCTTATGTACTTGCCTTACCTGAAGACCAAGCTATGTTACCAGAATATTCTTCCTATAACTCCGCATTTCAAGCACTTACTGATCCTTATTATCTTGGTACTTTTACTGGTTATATGCTTCGAACTGCATATGCTACTGACACCAATGCTGATACATGCAAGCAAGATACTTTAAGAAAAAACGACTCTTTAGTCAAATGTACTATCGAAATGGCAAATAAAAATAATCACACTACTGCCGAAATGATAATACATAATCAAACAACACATGTAGATGGAAAAGAAATTAATTGTGATTCACACCTAACTGGCATCCCAGTTCATATCACTAGAACCAATAATATTTTTATCAATTTTGTCTCTGAACACGGAAAATACTATACCGTTATGTTTGACCACCAAGTATTTTACAATGCTCCTATGTATTATCGTGAAGCAATAATTATGACTTCGGCTACTGGTAATCAAGAACTTCCTTTAGTATCTAAAATGGTGATTTTTAAAAATGAAGTTCCACAAGAATATCATAAATATATTTTAGGATTACTTTCTTTTAATGTTAGTAATATCATAATATCCGAGGATAAACTCAACTCAATGAAAAATGTACCTGAAATTGCCAGATTCTGTACCGAATTTGCTGACCATTTAAATCTTCATTTACGACCTTACTATGTTATACCTGAAGCCATAATTGAGCAAAATCCCACAACAACAATGACTCCAAAAGAATTAAAAAAAGTGCTACTTCTTCTTAGAAATGAATCTTATTCCCTAGCTCAAATCGAAGTAGGAAATGATTCTAAAGCCAGCATAATAGCTAAGGATATTCAGCAATACCATATTCCAGACAATTTTAATGAATAAACTATGGGGAGCATATCACACTTGTTTGCTCCCCACATTTTTTAAATTCTAAATGCCTCTCTTTCTAAATTATGTTTCATCATTCCCTCGGAATACTTCTTGAGTATCATCACTCGCTTGCATCTGTCACACTTAATTCCAATATTCTGAAGTGCTACAGCGGAATCATCACCGCATACAAAGTATTCCATCATTAACTTGTTGCATTTTTTACATCTAATTTCTATAACATTTCCTTTGTTCAATTCAGTTCGCTCCTTATTCATACAAAATCATCAATCTACAATTCTGTACTCGTAAAGGAAAGGGAAATCACCTTTGCAAGCCTTTTGCCGGGAGTTCCGATGAATGTCTGCACATTCCCCGGCTTTGCTGATCTAAAGCCAACTGATATGAATTGTGCTGTCAGCACACAATCACATCAGGCTCCGGCTCTTTCCATAAACCACATATTGTTATCTTCATAGAAAAGGAATATTTCCTTTCCATCTACCACACAGGTATAACGCTCTCCAACTCCACCAGCTCTTGTACTGGCTGCTCTGCGCTTGTCTTTTACTCGTGTAATCTCATACTTTCTGCCATCTTCCCATGTTATCTCTTTGGGAATGAGCAGTCCGTCCTTTGAAAACTCTGCAAGTACATCAACATATACCTTATTGCTCAATGTAATCACCTCGTATTATAAAGTAGTAGTTTTTATAGACCCTCTCCAAGGTCTTCAT
>ERZ859776.45-NODE-45-length-82177-cov-4.736636_pt1 | contig 82177 bp, 65 predicted proteins | sample MGYA00509987_ERZ859776 | MGnify/ENA primary metagenome ERZ859776 (study PRJEB30046, sample SAMN00715146) | human gut metagenome | study: EMG produced TPA metagenomics assembly of the A metagenome-wide association study of gut microbiota in type 2... | reverse complement strand
TGGGGGGGGCAGATGCATTACATTATTCAAAATAGCCGATGTAGCGGACTTTGTATTTGCCATGCGGAAACAGGTATTCGTATAAGTCGATGAAATAATCATCCGTCATGCTTGCGATATAGTCCACAACAATATCATCTACCGGTTCTTCCTCATATGCAAAATCTTTTGCATAATATTTTGTATGCTCTCTGATATATTCCATATGATGTTTAAAAATAACAGATGTTTCGTCATGATTGACCAGATCTTCACGCAGTTTTTCATAAATTGCATCAAACATCGGATAAATCTGCTCATCGAATATCTTGCGGTTACTGTCGTGCGCATAGATCCGTTCGTAATTTTCCTTCTTCCCGATGGAAAATGCCTCATAAAACTCCGGATCCATCTGCAGATATGGTTTTCCATAAGACCGTTCAATGATATTGACAGTCATATTATGGATGATCTCCGCATTGATCTTACCGATTCCACGATCCTCAAACGCCTCATCATCTGCGATCAGACCGAGCTTGACCGCGTCCTGTCTGTCTTTCCCCAGATATGCAATAATATCGGAAACACGCATGACACAGCCTTCCAGTGTAGCAGGAATCAACTTCTTCGTAGCGCCCTTCTCCGTATAACACATTTCCATCTTCTGATCAAACACCTTAAAATCCGTATACGCCTGTGGCTTATATGCCTGCATTTCCATCTCGCCATTATGGCAGACGATCCCATCCAGTGTCTGCAGGCTTAAATTCACAGGAAAGATTCTGTCAAGCACCCTCGCACTGTGAATATTATGGTTAAAATAGCGTCCTGTATGATCATGATAAATCTGGCTGAGCTTCCGCTCCCCCTCATGTCCAAACGGCGTATGACCGATATCATGTCCGATTGAAATTGCCTCGATCAGATCCAGATTCAGGTTCAGTGCCTGTCCAATGTTACGCGCTGTTCTCGATACAAGCTGTACATGAGATGCGCGTCTGGAAATATCATCATTTTTGTACAAAGAAAACACCTGTGTTTTATCCGCATAACGATTGTAATATGGAATATGCATAATCTTTTCACAATCCCTGACAAATGCCGGGCGCCAGATCGTCTGCTTATCATGTGCCATATCCCGGCGTATCACAGCATCATCGGAACATGCATATGGATTTTTTACATGATTCTCCCTGTCTTCCCGGATCCGTTCCTCAAGTTCTTTGGAAAGTGGTATATAATTTTTTGTCTGACTCATTCTTTTCCCCCTGTTTTCCTTTCTACTGCTCCCGATCAGAACATCTGGTGTTTTAGTATCTGCATCACTTTATCGTAATTTTCCGGCTGATGCGGAAAAGTACAATCGGTACAGACCTTGATCTTTTTCCCGTCCTTTTCCAGATAATGATAATTTCCCGGACACTTAAGCGTATACAACGGGCAGTAACAAAACAGACAATTCAGTTCCTCAATTCCCTTATGGCACGGATAATACTGGCATGCCCTGTTTTCAAAATAACGGTAGGAATCATTCATTTTCTATTTTGCTCCTTTCCTTTTTCTGTTCCAATTTCTGCACTGTTCCACAAAATTTATAACAAAATCAGGGCAGGACGGATAATACAGGTGCGGGAATCCGATAAAATGTGATCTGTCTGCATGGATACATGTCCAGCTTCTTTTCCCGACCGGCTTTCCGGCTATACAATCACATCCGTTATTTGTACTGTCAAAATAATGAAATTCATGTCCCCTGATCTGCTCTCCCTGTCGGAGTAATCCTTCTTGTCCCTGCTCCGGTTCTATTGTAACATATCCAAACCGGATCAGTCTTTCTTTTTTTTCGCATACACCTGTTATGGCACCGGCCATCGGATATTCTTTTCCATCCGCCGTGATCAGCTTCTCCTGCAGATACATAAAACCGCCGCACTCTGCCAGTACCGGTTTACCTTCCAGATATTGTTCTCTGATTTCATTTCGCATGTTTTTATTTGCTGTCAGCTGCCCAGCAAACAGCTCCGGATACCCGCCTCCCAGAAGCAGACCATCCAGATCAGGCGGAAGTGTCTGATCCTTAAGCGGTGAAAAATACACAAGCTCCGCCCCCGCTTCCTGCAGCATATGAAGATTGTCCGCATAATAAAAACAGAACGCTTCATCTCTTGCCACTCCAATCCTGACGGAAGTGTTAGCTGTATAATTTCCGGTCTTTCCGGCTTTTTCTGTTTTATGTTGTGACGCACATGTCATTTCATGTGCATATATTTCTGGCATGAGATGCGCTTCTGTCCCTTGCCGCTTCTGCATCTCCGGTGCCATGTTTGCCAGCTCTACGATCTGTTCAACACGGACTGTTTTCTCCAGTGCCTGTGCTGCAGATTGCACCTGTTCTTTTATATCTTCTATTTCCGCAGGAAGCTGCAAGCCCAGATAACGGCTCTCCCATTTCTGCTCCTGTTCCGGAAAACAGCCCAATACAATCACGCCTGTTTCTTTTTCTATCACAGGTGTTATGGTCTTGCAGAACATTTCGGATATCCTGTTTAAAATGACACCCTTGATCAAATTTTTCTCATCCAGTGCCAGAAATCCTTTGATCTGTGCCACGACAGAATACCCCATTCCTTTTGCATCGATCACAAGGATCACAGGTGTTTGTAAATCACTTGCAAGCTCATAAGCAGATGCCTGCTTTGTAATTCCCCCCAGTCCGTCATACAGTCCCATGGCACCTTCTATCACCGAAATATCATAACTGTTATCAAATTGAAATAATTTTCTGACCTGATCCTTTTCCGAGAAAAACGGATCCAGATTTTTGGACGGGATTCCCAGAACGGTCGTATGAAACATCGGATCAATATAATCCGGTCCGCTTTTAAACGCACCTACAAGATATCCGCGCATCTGCAGTGCCTGTAATAAAGCACATGTGATATATGTTTTTCCACTCCCACTCTTTGGTGCGGCGATCATAATTCTGGGATATGTCATGCTTCTTCTCCTTGCCTGCTTCTTTATTTTCTGACATCATAATGATAATGTCTCCGAAAATGTAAATGCATATATATATACCGGATTTGCCGCCTGCAGCATATGATAACCGCCAAACTGCTTCGTTTTCGTTACTGAAAGCTGCATAATTTCCTCCTGCTCAACCGGCAATTCTTTTAACAGTTCCTGCATCTGACAAATTGTTTCCATGCTGACCGCATTGACCACGATCCGCATATGGCTGTTTTTCCGATATAATGTCCACAGGATTTCCCGCAGATTTCCCTTGCTACCTCCAATAAAAGCATGTGTCGCCACAGGCAGATCTTCCAGTCCATCCGGTGCTTTTGTCTGGATACAGTTTACATTATGTAAACCGAACTGTTTGCAGTTTTCTTCCAGCAGAGAAACAGCTTCTCCATTTACTTCCATGGCATATACCTGCACACGCGGCGACAGTGCTGCGATCTCCACCGATACAGAACCTGTTCCGCTTCCAATATCATATACAACCGCATCCTCTGTCAAATGTAATTTGCATATAGAAACTGACCTGACTTCTTCTTTCGTCATCGGAACCTGTCCCCGGATAAACACATCATCCGGATAGCCCGGTGTCAGTCTGTGCTTCTTCGGTTGCTCGTTGATAAGTATACCAGCGTACAGCCCTTCTTCGGGCTTATCCTGCAGCTGATCCTGCTGATCTTCCTGCAAACTGTTCTGTAGACTATCTTGCCAACCATCGTTATGATCTCTGTTCATCAGTTTACATAATTCATCTACTGTCAGACATCTGACCCACTCCTGCGGATAAGAAAGCTGATATCCAAGATATATTTTTAAGTTTTTCCATTCTTCTTTTGCAAATTCGCTGCTCAGCAGATTCCCGATTTCCTCCACATCTGCCACGCCGGATGTCAGGAAAAAGGTTTTTTTCTCATGCTTTGCCGCATCCAGCAATCTGCTCTTCCACAAAGCAGGCTCCACACCATGGGTTGATAAGATCTTTGCATCCTGCCAGCTGATCCCTGTCCGGGCGGAAAGCACGGAAAGTGAAGAAATCCCCGGCAGTACTTCTGCCTTTCCCATTCCTTTATGTTTACATAATTCATTATATAATTTTTCACAGCCACTGTAAAATCCTGTGTCACCGGAAAACAAAATTACGATTTTTGCGCTGTTTTCCTGTATATTTTCAATCAAAGGAATGATATCTTTTGATAAATAACAGTTGTATGCTTTTACATTTTGTTTACATAATTTCTTTATACTTTCTACCATGCGTTTTGCGCCAAACACATATTCAGCTTCTGCGATCCGATTTCTGACTTCCTCTGTCAGCAATGCTTCTGCTCCCATACCGATTCCCGCCAGCGTGATCTGCAGGTTCCGTTGCTGCTCCTGTTTCTTTTCCTGCTCTTTATTTTCTTGACATTCATGAACTTTCTGGTAAACTACCTCTTCTGTTTTTGTGTCATACAGGTCAAACAGATTCTGTCCTTCTTGCGTCTTTTTACACGATGGATCTGTCACGCTTTCCAGCCTTCTAAGCTGCTCCAGCACTTCGTCCATATCCATAACAGGTGTTTTTTCATCTGGTCTGAGAATGATATAGCTAGGAATCTGCGCATCACCAGCGGCTGCGAGCTTTGTATCCTCTCCGCCGGTTTTACCGCTTTCCTTGGTAACCAGAACAGATGCCTGATATTGCCTGATCATGGCAAGATTCATTTCTTTGGAAAACGGTCCCTGCATGGCAATGATCTGTCTGCCCTCCAGTCCGTTTCTGACGCACTCCTGCAGGCTTTCCATCCCGGGAAGCACACGTACGACCAGTCGTTTTCTGATCATTTTCTCCCGGCAAAAAGCAGAAAGTTCTTTGCTTCCTGTCGTCAGAAAGATCTTGCCTTCTGTTTTCTTTAACGCTTCCACACAGGCAGCTGTATTTTGAAAATATTTCCTTGCCATGTAATTCTGTTCTTCTGCCTGCTGTTCTCCTGCCTGTCGTTCTCCTGCCTGTCGTTCTCCTGCCTGTCGTTCTCCTTCTTCCCCGGGAATCTTTTCTCTCCCCAGCCTGAAATAGGGAATATCCAATCCCTTCAGACTTTCCCGGATATTCACAGATACCTCCGTTGCAAACGGATGTGTGGCATCTACTACCGCCAGATACTGCTCATTTTCACACTTTAGGCGCATCTGTTCTGCTGTCATTCTGCCCTGTAAAATACAGATATACGGCGAAATCTTTTCATCCATGATCTGTCTGCCATATTCCGTTGCCACACTGATGTCACAGTAAATACGCTCTCTGGCAAGTTCCTGTGCCAGTTCTCTGCCTTCTGTTGTTCCCGCATAGATCAAAACTTTTTTCATATCCGATACCCTCGCCCTGTTACCAGCTTATCTCCCATGATCACAGACTTAGAATTTCCAATAAATACAGTGGTAAACATATTAACCGGCGTTTTTCTGAGCTGTCCGAGTGTCAGCACATGCGCCCTGGTTCCGTCTCTTCCTATATTTTCCACATAACCGCAGGCTCTGTCCGGTGATGCGCCTGCAGTTAACATAATATCACATGCCCGTTTGAGATGATCCTTGCGCTTATGGCTGGACGGATTGTAAACAGCGATCGCAAAATCTCCCTGCACAGCCGCTGTCAAACGTTTTTCAATCTGTTCCCACGGTGTCAGCAGATCACTCAGGCTGATCACACAGTAATCATGGTTGAGTGGTGCACCCAGAACCGCCGCTCCGCTGTTTGCTGCTGTGATTCCCGGCAGCACGGCAAGCTCCGTCTGCTGATACGCCTTATTTTCCTGTTGCAGTTCATACATCGGGGCTGCCATTCCATATACGCCCGCATCTCCGCTGCATACCATAGATACTGTTTTACCTTCACCTGCAAGTGAAAAACAGATCCTGCAACGTTCGATCTCCTGCCGCATCGGTGTTGTCACAAATTCTTTATCCGGGTAAGATGCTCTCAGCAGATCCACATAAACCGTATAGCCTACGATCACATCACTTGCTTCCAGCGCATCTTTCGCCTGCTGCGTCATCATTTCCTGACTGCCCGGTCCCATTCCGATAATGTAGATGATGGATTCTTCTTTTGATTTATTTTTTCTCACTTTCATGTTGTCTTCTTCTACTTCGGCTTCATTTTTTATATGATCTGTCATTGTTGTGATCCTCTTCATACATTTTCTCATTTTTCTGTTGTTTTGGGCGAATATTCCTGAAAATAGAAAGAAATATCCGTTTTCTTTCAGGATATATCCCGGAATATGCTATCTTGGCAAGACAAGAAATCCGGTTTCTCCGGAATTCTCTCCGCTACCGCCAGCGTCATGCCATCTTCTGCAATCTTTCTTTGCAGAAGCCTTCCTTTTCCAAGACAAACTGCTGCCCTCTCGCATACACTTCCGACTCCCGTTGTTTCTTTTACAAAATCAGATTCGGAAAATGAGCCTTCTACCTGTGAAAGCACCTCGCTGCTATATGTGATGAGCGGTAAGCCATAATACTGTGCCAGTTCCTGCAGCCCCACTTCTTCCTCTTTTAAATCTATGCTTGCAATCGCATAACAGTCTCTGCGCTGCTCCTCCGTTACATGATGCTCCACAAAGCTTCTCAGTTCTGTCAGGCTTTTTCCCTTTTTACAACCTATCCCCAGCACATAAGGCTTTGCTGTCAGATACAATATCTCTGTATTTTTTCTTACCTCATTTTGTTTCCTTATCTTATTTTGCATTGTAGAGATTACAAGATCAGGGCTTAGATCAGATCCGGTTCCCCCATCATATAAGACAAGCCCCTCCGGCAGTTCCGCTTCACTTATCTGAAATGAGAAAGCCTCGTCTAACTGCACAGACACCTGTTGCCCACGCAGCAGCTTATCGGAAATATACCGGATGCCATCCCTGTTTTCAATGCGAAGCCCGTTCTTTTTTGCAAATACATCAACCGCAAATATATGATTCACATCTGTCGCCGTTGTCAGCACCGGTTCTGCCCCTGTCGCTTCTGCCAGCCTGCAGGCAAGCTCGTTTGCCCCGCCGATATGCCCTGACAGGAGCGGAATGATATGCTTTCCCTTTTCATCCATCACAAGCACCGGGCTATCTGTCAGCTTATCCTGCACAAAGGGTGCTATTGCACGAACCGCTATTCCACAGGCACCGACAAACAGGAGGGGCTGATGATCTGCAAACGCCTCCCCTGTCCATTCCTGCAGAGGCTCGTCCTCCCGCCATTTCAGATGAAGAGACGGCATTTTTTCTATTAATTTTTCCGTGGTCTGTCTTCCCTGCTTTGTAAATGCACAAACTCTGATTACCATGTTGCTTTCCCATTCTCATCCATGTTTTATCGGATGCTTCCTTAACTATCAGCTCGTCTTTTTCTGAACTCTGTTTCAAAATCAGGTGCATATAACCGCGATTTTTCATAGCCTGCATGTGCGATCACATCACCCACCAGAACGATCGCAGTCTTGGTGATACCGTGCTCTGCTGCAGTCTGTGCTAACTTTTCGATCGTGGTCACAAAGCACGCTTCCTCCGGCCAGGTTGCCTTATATACAAGTGCTGCAGGCGTTTCTGCCGGATAACCGCCCTCTGTCAGCCGCACGGAAAGCTCTTCCAGCATTCCCGTGCTTAAATAGATCGCCATACTCGCCTGATGTGCGGCAAAGCTTTCTATGCTTTCCTTTGGTGGCACCTTTGTCTTTCCTTCCATCCGTGTGATGATCAGCGACTGTGAAATACCGGGCAGCGTGTATTCCAGATTCAATGACGAAGCCGCTCCAAAGCATGCACTTACCCCGGGGCAGCTTTCATAAGTGATCCCTTTTTCATCCAGAAGATCCATCTGCTCCCGCACTGCGCCATATATACTTGGCTCGCCCGTGTGCAGTCTGACAACCGTCTTTCCTGCTTTCTCTGCATTTTCCATCACTGTGATCACTTCATCCAGCGTCATATAGGCACTGTTGTGTATTTCACAATCTTCTTTTGCATATGTCAAAAGCTCCGGATTGACAAGTGATCCTGCATAAATGATCACATCTGCCTTTTCCAGCAGATTTTTACCACGTACTGTGATCAGATCTGCCGCTCCGCTGCCTGCTCCTACAAAATAAACCATTTCCGTTTCCTCTTCCTACAATCTATCAGTTTCCATTCTTCTTCATCAAAGCCTCCAGCATAGCCTCTGCGCCACTACTCTCAGCTAACAATCCATATCCGTTCGCATACATCATACACTCGATCTTCAGCCTGCCTGCCACCCGTTTTTGCAGATAAAACATGATCTTTTCCATCAGTATCTGCATGGTCTTTTGCAGATTACCGCCTTCCTGCAAAAGACGGATACCTTCCTCCGTTGTAACTGCCTCCAGAATCTCCAGCGCCTGCGTTTTACTGCCGCCGCTTTTCAGTGCCGCTGCTGCAAGCAGCTCCATTCTGCAATCCCCCTCTTTGGAATGCGTATTCATAATACCACCGGATACTTTTACCAGCTTACCGATATGCCCTGTTAAAAGCATACCACAAAATCCTGTTTCTGCCGCCATATCGATCGTATTTCCGATAAAATTGGAGCATTTCACGCTTTTATCCAGATCGTAAGCAAAGGCTTCCTTCATAAAATCAAGTCCATAGTTACCCGGCGTTACCGCTATCATCTGCTGTCCCATTGCCTTTTTCTGCCTGAGTTCGACCTGTATTGTATCAAGCAGTGCCTGACTGCTCATCGGCTCCACGATCCCGCTTGTTCCCAGAATAGATATACCACCCGTGATGCCAAGTCTTGGATTAAAGGTCTTCTGTGCAATCTCTTCGCCTTCCGGAACAGAAATGGTTACCTGCAGCTTTCCGTTATAATCACAAAGCGCACAGATCCTTCGCACTTCCTTTTCGATCATTTCCCGCGGCACATGATTGATCGCCGCTTCCCCAACCGGCTGATCCAGCCCCGGCTTTGTTACTCTGCCGACGCCTTTTCCGCCACGTATGATGATCTGCTGCACAGCATCAGTCTTATCTTTCTGCAGGCTTTCTTTTTGCAGGCTTTCTTTTTGCAGGAAGGCAACTTCTGCGACAATATGCGCGCCTGTCGTGATATCCGGATCATCTCCGCCATCTTTTACGATTGCACAGGCTGCGCTGCTCTCATTTATACTTATGTCAACCAATTTGGCTGTATAAGAAATCCCTTTTGGTGTCAGGATCGTCATTTCTTCTTTCTTTCCGCCTGTCAGAAGCATATAACATGCCGCCGCTGCTGCTGCCGCCGCGCAGCTTCCCGTTGTAAAGCCATATCGCATCATGTCGCCTCCCTTCTATTATTCCAGCTCATATTCCATCACATTTTGCCAATCTGTTTTATTTCCAGCTTTCCTTTTATCTGTCTCTCAGTCCATATAAGAGCCCGTTGCAGATAGCGGCGGCGATATTACTGCCGCCTTTTCTGCCGCGATTGACAATATAAGGGACATCCGTTTCCATGATCAACTCTTTGGCTGCCACCACATTTACAAAACCAACCGGAACACCGATCACAAACGCCGGTTTGAAGATGCCCTCCTGCATCATCTCATATAATGAGATCAATGCTGTCGGTGCATTTCCGACTGCAAAAATAACAGGGTTCTCAAGCTTTGCAGCACGTTCCATACTGACTGTGGCACGCGTTACCCCTCTTGTCCTTGCCTCCTGTGCCACATCCTCATCCGCCATGAAGCAATGTACCTGCCCACCAAAACCTGCCAGCACCTTTTTGTTGATTCCCGCCTTTGCCATATTTGTGTCCGTCACAATATCAGCACCGTTTCGCAGAAGTGTTCCGGCTGTTTCGATCGCATTTTCCGAATACGTCATGGTGTCTGCATATTCAAAATCCGCACTTGTATGGATCACACGCATTGTAATGGGTGCTTCCTCTTCCTTTATTGTAATATGCCGCATTGCAAGCTCTTCTGCAATGATGGCAAAACTTCTTTTTTCGATGTCTCCGGGTTTTACGAATTCAAGCTCTTTCATGGTATCTTATTCCTCTTTTCTATTTCCCCGCTTGCTTTATTCTGCTTAGCATAAAATTTCTGCCATTGCATCAAGCAGCATCCGGTTCTCCTCAGATAACTTTACTGCCACTCTGTAATATCCATCTGTAAGCCCCGGGTAATCACTGCAATCCCGGATCATTATCTGTTTCCTGAGTAATCTGGCTTTTAATCCAGCCTCTGCTGCCTGCTCCGGCCCAGCCTGACAATCCGTAGCAGGCTTCTTACATAATCTCTTTTCACTGCCATGATTCCGGTCTGTGCTTTTCTGCCCGCCGTATTGGTTTACATAAAACAATATATAATTTGTATCTGACGGATATACCTTGCAGCCCAGCTTTTCAAGTTCCCGGCCCATACGTTCGCGTTCCGACCCGATCAGCCTGCATGCCCTATCCAGATACCTCGTATCCGCAAGCGCTGCCACTCCTGCAGCCTGTGCAAGTGTTGATACGTTCCATTCCGGTAACTGCATTTGTACGCTGCTTAAAACTGCCTGCTTTCCAACCAGATATCCCAATCTGATGCCCGGCATTGCAAACGTTTTTGTAAAAGCACGCAGGATCAGCAGTTTTTCATAGCTGTCAATCTCCCGCAGCATAGAATACTGCGCTGCCTGCCCGGTCAGCTCCATGAAACATTCATCCAGCACAAGATACGTATCCGTCTTTTCACAAACCGTCAATAATCGCCGGATATACGCCGGTTCTGTCAGCTTACCGGTCGGATTGTTTGGCGTTGTCAGAAACAAAAGTTCCGGTTTTTCCTCTTTTATCCTTGTCTCCAGCTTTCTGCCATATTCCTCTGTAAAAGCAAACCCATCCGCTTCCGACAGTGGAACACGGATCACTTCTGTTCCAATTGCCTGCAAAGCCGTCTCATACCCGGAAAAGCAGGGAGCTGACAACAGTGCCTTTTGTGGACGCAACATATGACACACAGCCATGATCAGTTCGCTGGCGCCATTTCCGCACAAAATCTGCTCCGGTCTGATTCCCAGGCAGTCTGCAAGCTTTATACGAAGCTTCTGACATTGCAGATCAGGATACTGCATTGCAAGATCACCACTGTTTTCCATGACCTGCCTCACCGCATCAGGTAATCCAATCGGATTTATGTTAACCGAAAAATCATATGTTACCTGCTGCCGATAAATATCTCCACCGTGCATTTCTGTCTCCTTTCCGGATTCCTGCTTCTTTTCCTTCCACTGTTCAGCTCTACAGAGCCTGATACCTGATGACAACTGATCATAGGATCTGATTTATGACAGCCCACACCATCATAATGCATAGCAGACAGGAAAATGCCGTCCTGTACAGCAGTTTATTGGCGCGTCTGATATCCTCCGGCTCAATTTCTCTTCGGGGATCCCCGATATAGGGCTTTTCCACTAACTTTCCAAAATAATAGGAAGGTCCTGCCAGCCTGAGCCTCAGTGCCCCCGCACAGGCAGCTTCTGTCTGCGCCGAATTGGGACTTGCATGCTTTCTCCGATCCCGCAGATAAACTCTTTTCGCATCTTTTGCGCTATAGTCCTTTCCAAGCAGGCTGCATGACAGAATCATCAGCCACGCGCTGATCCGGGAAGGAAGATAGTTCAGCACATCATCCAGTTTTGCTGCACATCTGCCAAAATCGAGATATTTATCATTTTTATACCCGATCATGGAGTCCATTGTATTGACAGCCTTATAAAAAAATCCTGCCACAGGACCTCCGACCGCCAGATACAGCATCGGCGCGATCACACCATCGGATGCATTTTCCGCTACCGTTTCTACTGCAGCCCGCGTCACTCCTGCCTCATCCAGCGTTTGTGTATCTCTGCCAACGATCATGGAAACCGCATATCTGGCTTCCTCTATTGTCCCATGTATCAGTGCGGTATACACCTTTTCGCTTTCTACCCGCAGGCATTTCAGTGCCAGAAGCTGATAGGTCATTACAGCTTCTGCCAGACAGCCCAGATATGGGTGCAGATAGTAAGCACCAAGTAATATAACTGCAGCCACAAGCACTGTTAAAAGACAGACCGTTACCACCAGCACTGCTCCGTTTCGTCTTTTTACCACGCCTGTATCTGTCTGCCGCAGTAAACGCTTTCGCAGCATGTCGATCAGATGTCCGATCAGCCGGATGGGATGTGGCAGCCAGTGCGGATCTCCGCATAAAAGATCCAATATAAATCCTGCCAAAAAAGCAATGATATGATATTTCATGGTTCTATTCTCCTCACTGCCTGTATTTTTCCTGCTCCTTCATATTGAAATGCATAACCTGCCAGATTCGGTACCTGATATGCAAAATAATCATCCTGCATCAGACAGGAAAGTATTGCCATAATACTGCCTCCATGCACCACTGCTGCAATCTGTCCGCAATTTTCCCGCCATGCCTGCTCTGTCATCTGCCGAAAGCCCTCCATGGTGCGCCTGATAAAACATTCCCTGTCTTCTCCCTCCGGAAATGGCAGTCTGCCATCACTGTCTATCCATGCCTGATAAGCCGGATCCGCCGACAGTTCCATATAGTTTTTTGCTTCAAACCGCCCAAAGTCCATTTCACGCAGTTTGTCTATCACAACCTGCTCCTGCCCCGGAAACAGCAGCTCTGCGGTCTGTCTGCACCGCAGCATCGGGCTGACAAACAGCTTCTGTGAACCGGCAATGCCCTCCTGCTCCAGTCTTTTTTGAAGAGCGCTGATCTTCCGCATGCTTTCCGTATCATCCAAAAGCAATGGTTCGTCTGTTTTTCCAATATATCGTTTTTCCAGATTTCCCTGTGTCTGCCCATGTCTGAGCAGCAATACCTCAAGCTTCATTTCTTCTCCTCATGCCGGTTTGTCAGCTGCATACATCCTGCTGCCATTTCCCCACTCATTCATCTGCACCATCTACAGGCAGTCCTCATTGTTTCCTGATCCATCATTTAACGCTCTTTATACACTGACCAAGTCCACATAAAATACGGACTACGGTTTCTGCCTGTTCTGCCAGCTCTGTCAGAATTCTTCCTGTTACCTCCCGGTAATCCCGCTCCGCCTTTTCGACCGGGACGATACCATTTCCGATCTCATCACAGATAAAGCAGACCTTCTCATGCCTCTGATCGATATCCAGAAGCTCTGCCAGGATTTCAGCCTGCGTCTTTCCTTTCGCCAGCTCCGCCGCTATGATCCGATGTAAATGATTGCAGATCACGATACGACCGTTATCCCCCTGCACATCAGTTTCTTCCTGATCCCGGTCTCCCGGCTTATCTGCCTGTACTCTTTCTGTACACATCCCGCTTTTCGTTTGCTGCCAGCTATTTTCATCATAAATCTGCGCCCCGGGATACTTTTTTCTGACATATGTCAGCTTTCCCTGCGCATACCCGCCGATATATAATTCCATCTATCTTACCCTATTTGTTCTTTCTTATCTGTTTCTAACTACCTACAAAAGAGACAACACGCCAAGTCCGATCACTACCGCAAGTTCAGATGTTGTTACAAAATAACCTGCCAGATCGCCTGTGATTCCTCCAAACTGCTTGTGGCTCATCCATCTGTAATAGAGGAAGCTGCAAAAAAGGCAGCCCAAGGCAGCCAGTCCATACCAGCCTGTCAGAACAAACAGTGCCACACTTCCTATCAAAAGCTGCACAGACAGCACGACTGCCACACATTTTTTATCTGCTGTCAGGGCTGAAGTCTGCAGCATGCCATCGTGTGCACTTTTCCATAATACCACACTCAGCCCACTGAGACACCGGGATAAGAAGAAGGAAAAGGCAAATGCAAGAATTGCCTCCGGCTCACTGATCACAGATAAAAAGCCCAGTCCCAGCAGAACTGCTGTCAACAATGAGAGCACTGCAAATGCACCGATATGCGGATCCTTCAGTATCTCCCGTTTCTTCTCCATACTCTGATACGAATGCAGGGCATCACAGGTATCCAGAAAGCCGTCTACATGAAATCCTCCTGTTACAAGCAAGGGGAGCGCTGCCATCACACAAAGCGACAGAAACGACGTCTGCCATGAGCAGCTGATCTGATACCACACCACTTCCAGAACACCGATCAATGCACCGATCCACGGGAAGAAACAGAGGTGATATTTCATATCCTCCGACTTCCAGACAAATCGCGGCATCGGAATTTTGGAATACATCGAAAAAGCCACTGCTATTGATTTAAACCATATCTTGAATTGTTTCATATTTTCAGCCTATTCCCTGTCTTTTACTTTCTGCCTTTTACTTTCTGTCTTCTGCTTTCCAACAGACAGCCTGTCCTGCCATAACCTCATAAACCGTATCCGCCTGCTCTGCAAGCCATATATTGATCTGCCCCAATGCCTCTATATAGGCGATCGTTTCCGGTGCATAGTTTTCGTATGCTGCAAAGCCCCGCAGCCCATTGATATATGGATTGCATTTTCCGTCCTCAAATACATTATTGGTCACAACAATGACATGACAGGCAGCATCAAACAACTTCCGCAGATGTTGTATGATCTTCCGGATTACGAGCTCCTGCTGTATTGTTCCGGTTTCTGTAAACATCTCATTGGCTACCAGATTTGACATACATTCCAGCAAAACAACCGCATCTATCGGCTGATGGATCTTACCGATGCAGTCTGCAACATCCGTCGGATATTCCAGCGTTTCAAATCCTTTTCCATGCCGCAGCTGACGGTGGCGCATGACACGCTCCCTGCCTTCAGATCCGTATACCTGCATAGTTGCCAGATAGTAACGATTTTCTGCCGGTTGCTTTAAGACAAGATTTTCCGCAAAAGCACTTTTTCCGCTGCCGCTGCCACCGGTTATCAGTGCAATATGGCTTTTTCCCGTAAAATCTGTCCTATTTAGTATATCGCTCATATTGCTCCACTCCCGCTGCTTCAAAGGAATTGCAGCTCTGATATACAAGTGCTGCCTGCTTTAAAAGTGTCAGCATCATGACAGCACCGGTTCCTTCTCCCACTGCCATTTTAGCATCGATCACAGGATCCAGCCGCAGCTTTTCACTGATCTTTTCTGCTGCAGGCTCTTTGCTTCTATGTGATGGGATCAGAAAATCCCTGACATTTGGCAAAAGCCGCTCTGCCACCAGTGCTGCCACCAGACTGATCACTCCGTCAAGCACGATCGGCATATGATACACGGCTCCGCCGATGACCGCGCCTGCCATGGCAGCTATATCCAGACCGCCTACCGTCTGTAATATGGTAAATGTATCTGTTTCCTGCAGTCCGTACCGCAAAAGTGCCTGTTCTATTACTTCTTTTTTATGCGTCAGTCCCTGCTCATCCAGTCCTGCCCCTTTGCCTGTTACCGTATCTGCACTAAGTCCCAGCATGGCTGCTGCCATAGCTGCGCTTGTTGTCGTATTACCGATCCCCATCTCACCGATTCCCAGAAGCTGATACCCCTTCTGCTTCCACGCAAGCACCAGATCCATTCCTGTCTGCATCGCCTGATATACCTCTTCCCCGGTCATCGCAGGTTCTTTCAGGAAATTACGCGTTCCCCTCCTGACACAGAACGGCAGAACTGCATCTGATACGGGATTTGCGATTCCCACATTCACGGCTGTTACATCTGCCCGGATCATCGCCGCCATCACACCGACTGCAGTCTTTCCTGCTGCAATATTCTCCGCACAAATGGCAGTTACTTCCTGCCCGGACTGGCTGACATGTTCTTCTACGATCCCATTATCCGCGCAGAAAACAAGGATCGCACTCTTTTCAAATGCAGGATCGATCCTGCCCTGTATCGCCCCCACTTTAGCTGTCAGATCTTCGAATCTGCCCATGCTGTCCAGCGGTTTTGCTACCTTATCCCAGTTTTTGCGGATCCGGTCATACAAATTCCTGTCGTAAGTAACGGCTAACCCCTGTTTTAATATTTCCCTGATGTCTCTGCTTCCGTTTATCTGCATATACTTTCTATTCCTGTTTTTCTTATCTCTTATCTATCTTTACTGCACTTCTCTGTTACCTTGTGCTGTTTTGCCGGCATCTGCAATACCATTTCATCCATACCACTTACAATTTTGCTTCCCGCAGCATTCCATATACCGCATCCATATCCAGATATTCCCGCATAGTTTCCGCCAGCTTATCATACTGCTCTTCTTTAAATGCCGCATAGTCTGTCGCATCCGCACGCAGGCTTCTGCCCTTTCTTTCTGCCAGCGTTTCCGCAATACGATATGCCAGATCACCAGCATCAAAAATCCCGTGCACATAGCTGCCATACACATTTCCAGCCATACAGCCATCTGCATATACCGGTGCATGCCCGGATCGATCTGTATGCATATCTGCCGTAAGCCGCAGCAAACCTGAAGCCCGGTTTATTACTTCCTGCTTACTGCACGCCTCACTGTTTTCCACATGCAGCTTCCGTTTTTCCCATTCCTGCATATCTGTGATCTGTACATCTGCATTCCCGCAATAAGAAGTCTCTCCCATATGGATCTCATAGCCTCTGATGCTCTGCCCTGATAAACAGGAGAAAGTACCCGCTACCTTATCAAATGTACCTGTTACCTGCCTTGTCTGCTTCTGCAGCTTCAATACCGTTCGGATTGGCAGCAATTCCATCCCACGGATACTTCCGCCTTCTTCCGTCTGCTCCGGGTCATCGATCTGCATGCCAAGCATCTGATATCCACCACAAATACCGAACACCGGATTATCTATTGCAAACCGCTTGATCGCAGCCTCCATACCACTCTCTCTCAGCCATTTCAGATCCCCGATCGTATTTTTACTGCCCGGCAGAATGACCATATCTGCCTGTTCCAGTTCTTTTGGCTGGTTTACATAAATAAGGTTTACATCATCTATCTGTTCAAAAACCGTAAAATCGGAAATATTGGAGATCCTTGGCAGTCGGACAACTGCGATCGTTACTGCGCCATTTCCTTTCCGGGTAAAACGGGTTGTCAGGCTGTCCTCATCATCCAACGAAAGCTTCATGTACGGCAGGACACCGCACACCGGAATCCGCCCTCTTTCCTCCAGCATTATGATCCCCGGATCCAGAATGGTTTTATCTCCACGGAATTTATTGATGATAAGCCCTTTTACGCGCTTTCTTTCTGCATCCGTCAAGAGCATCAGTGTTCCCAGAAGCTGTGCAAACACGCCGCCTCTGTCAATATCCCCGACCAGAAGCACCGGCGCATCAACAAGCTCTGCCATTCCCATGTTCACAATGTCGTTTTCCCGCAGATTGATCTCTGCCGGAGAACCTGCGCCCTCGATCACAATGATATCTGCCTTTTCAGAAAGCTTCCGAAATGCTTCCCGGATTGCAGGGAGCAGCTTGGACTTATAGGTAAAATAGTCCTTCGCCGCCATATTACCAAGCACCTGACCGTTTACGATCACCTGACTGCCGCTGTCATTGGTCGGCTTTAACAGGATCGGATTCATACAGACATCCGGCTCTATTCCCGCAGCCTCTGCCTGCATGACCTGCGCCCGTCCCATTTCCGCGCCATCCTTTGTGATAAAGGAATTGAGTGCCATATTCTGTGATTTGAAAGGTGCCACGCGGTAACCGTCCTGTTTAAAGATCCTGCAAAGCCCTGCCACCACAAGACTTTTTCCGGCGCTTGACATTGTTCCCTGCACCATGATAACTTTTGGCATATTATGTTAACTCCATCTTCTCTGTCTCAGCATCCCTGTTTTCCGCTTCCTGTAAATACAGTTTCAGCCTTCTATCAATACTTCTTCCACCTGTCTGAGCTTCCCGCACTGCTCCGCATACGTTTTCAAACTCTTACAAGCTTCATTCAAAGGTCCGAATGTATCCAGCAGGCAAATACAGCCTGCACACGCATCAATCCATTTTTTCGCCTCTGTAAGCTGCTGCTCACCGATCGGATAAAAGGCTATTTGTGCCACCACATTAACAGCCAGTGCTTCTGCAATTCTGTATTCCACATCATTTTCCGATAAAATACCTGCGGCAAACGAAATACCTTCCCGCTGCAATCTTCTGTAAACGGAAATACCCGCGCCGCCGCCACTGATCACAAATACCTCCGGGGTTCTACCGCCTTTTGGATCTTTTCCCGGATCTGTCAGTTTTCTGTCTTCTGCATCCAGCATACAGGGAACGCCCAGCAGCGGATCAAATGCCGCATCTGCCACGCCATACAGCTTCTGTATTCTGTTACCGCTGAAAATCTTCTCCGGTGTATCGATCACAATACCGCCATCCTCCACACACGCGATCAGATCCGAAACCTGCTGTGCCAGATCCAGCTCATGCAGTGACATGATGACTGCCACGTTTTTCTCCCTTGCCAGCCGCCGTATCCCCGACAAAATATCGAGCTTATAGCGGATATCCAGATAGGAGGTTGGTTCATCCAGCACCAGAATCTCTGTTTCCTGACAGATCGCCCGCGCTAACATAATACGCTGTCGTTGTCCATCGCTGACTTTATTAAAATCCTGCACCGCCACATCTTCAGCATGCACAAATGCAATGGCTTCCTCTACCTTCTGCCAGTCTGTTTCTGTTAAAATACCAAGTCTTCCGGTATAAGGATAGCGGCCTGTTGCAACAATATCACGACAGGTCATCAGCTCCGGTCTGATATGCTCCGTCATGACCATTGCCAGTTTCTTGGCAATCTCTGCCTCTTTCATCGTTTCCATTGCCTGGCCGCCCAGAAAAATACTGCCGCCCATTATTTTCAGTTGTCTGGTGACACTCTTTAAAATGGTAGATTTACCGCATCCGTTCGGTCCGATCAATGTCAGCACCCTGCCCGGTCTGACACAAAGGCTGATCTCTTTTACAAGAGGACTTCCGTAGCCGACAGTCAGGTTGTCTGTCTGTAACCCACTCATAAGCTTCCCCTCCTCTTTTTCAGCATCATCACAAGGACAACCGGTACAAGCAATACTGCCGTTACAGAGCTGATACTGATCTCGGTCGGTGCAAATACTGTTCTGGCAATCCCATCACAGAACAATGTAATGACCGCGCCTCCCAGAAAACAGCCCGGTATCAGGAGAAGCGGCTTTGCCGTTTTAGTCAGTGTTTTGACCAGATGCGGAACAGCGATCCCGACAAAGGAGATCGGACCTGCAAATGCTGTCACACAGGCTGACAAAATGCTTGATAACAGGATCAAAAGAACACGCAAAAGTCCGATCCTAACGCCCATATTCCGGGCATACGCCTCTCCCATCTGATAAGCACTGATCGGCTTTGCCAGAAGAAAGGACACACATACACCAAGCAGCACCAGCACCGCCATCAGCCGGACAGACTGCCATGTCATACCTGAAAAGCTGCCCAGTGACCAGTTATGCAGGTTGACAATGTTGGAATCATCCGCAAACGTTACACAAAAATCAGTGATCGCCGAACAGATGTAACCGATCATTATACCACAGACAACCAGCATGGACATATCATGCACACGTACGGAAACAAGCAATACAAAGCCCATCGCCAGCAAAGAACCAAGAAAAGCAGCTGCTACCATGCCCCAGGAAGAAAGTGTGATCCCTTTTCCGAGGAAAGCGATCATTGTGATCGCCACGACTAACTTTGCGCCGGACGAAATACCCAGCACATAAGGACCCGCGATCGGATTTCCGAAAAAGGTCTGCAGCAAAAAGCCGGACACGGAAAGTGCCCCTCCCAAAAGCAGCGCTGCCAGTATTCTCGGCAATCTGATCTCCCATATGATGTTATATGCTGTCCCATTTTCCTGATCTCCCAACAGGATCTGTCTGATCTGTTCTCCGGTCAGTGAAATACTGCCACTGCAGATATTCCACCAGATCACAAGACCCAGCAGGATAAAGATCAATAAAAAAGACAAAATGTAACGTTTTCTTCCTGCTTTCATTTTACCTCTTTCAGATACTTCAGTTCATGCGAAGTATCTCCTGTCATTACCGCATGCAGATCCTCGATAAAAGATGCAATTCCGGTTGTCTCCTGAAAAAAGTCAGCTGTTGTGCAATATACCTTTCCCTCTTTTACCGCCTTGAAATCAGCAAACAGTGGGCTCTTCGCAAGCAAGGTATCCACACTGTCAAGCTCTCCTTCGATCGTACTGTTATAGATCAGGATATCCGCATCCTTTGCCTGCGCATAAAAATCTTCCATCTGCATATTCATGGTGGAGAGCGCATTTTCATCATCTTCTTTGACAGCCTGCGGTAAATAACTGCCGCCAGCAAGCTGTATCATTTTGGCAATGTAATCTCCCGGCTTTCTGACGTTTACCGAACCGTTGGAGGTTACATAGAAAAATGCCATCGTCTGATCCGTTGCATCCTTTTTCATGATCGGTTCCACCTTGGCAACCTGCTCCTGATAAAAGGCATCTGCCTGCTCTTCTTTTCCAAATAATACACCATACAGTCTGATCCATTCAAGTCTTCCGAGCGGGTGTGTTTCATAACTGGAACGCTCCACCAGAACAGGAATTCCAAGTGCTTCCAGCTTTTCTTTTACCTCCGGATTATGCAGGATCATTGTGTTTTCAATGGCAAGATCGCAGTTTTCACTGATGATCTTCTCGTAATCGGGCTGATTATACTTGCCCGCATATAACATATCTCCATCTGCCATTGCATCTTTTGCCGCCTGAATATACCAGTCCTCCTGCTTTGTACCGGACAGCCGGACATCATCCAGTGCATCTATTGCCTGTAAAAGATCCATAACGGAAGTGGAAACCACATATGCCTTTTTCGGTTGTCTGAGCATTGTCACATCCGTCGGCAGGTTAGCCACCGCTTCTTCTCCGTCCGGAACAAGCAAAAAACGCTCGTCTCCGATCGTGATCATTTTATAAACGCCATATTCCTCTATCTGAAACTGCGTCGCATACAAAAGTGATACGCCGCCCGTTTTTTTCAATGTTGTAAAATCGATTCCACCGTCGGCTTCTTTTGTTGTTTCTTTCCGGTCTGCCGACGCTTCCCTGTCTTCCGGTTCCTGCCCTGCTTCATATTCTTTCTCTGCCCCGGCAAGTGCCTCTTCATCCTGTCTGAAAATCAGATGATACTCTATTTCATGCGGAACACTCATTGCTGTCGTATCCGCAACTATATCCAACTCACAATCCAGACCGTCGATCGGGATTGTAAATGTGGAGTTTTCTTCCTCATCCTCTACAGCCTCATCCATATACTTTACACCGTCTACCAGCATATAATCATAATGCTTACTGCTGAATACGATTTGTGCATACGCCTGTCCATCTTCTACAGAAACAGAAGCGGGCGAGGCTACAGATGCCTTGCCCGTTCCGCCCAAAAGCTTTACATAAACTGTATAACTTCCGTCTTTCAGTGCTTCTTTTGTATCAGAAGCACCACAGCCTGTCAGAATAACCAAAAGGAGCATGATACAAAGCAGCCCTATTCCTGTTTTATTTCTGTTTTTACGATTTTTCTGCTCCATAACCGCTCCTTCTTTCTACACTGCTTTTTTCTTATTCTTCCGCCGCTTTGGCATCTGCCACACTTACCTTGTGGTCATACCATTTGCCTTTTTTCCCTAAGATCGCAAGATCAAATTCCTGATCCAGTGCTTCTACCGGTACATCAAAGCCATATACTTCTTCCTCTGTGCCATCCGCATACTTGACAGTATCTGTTGTCGGCTCCAAAAGTGCCGCACCATCTTTCTGCGCATCCTCTGCTGTTCCGACAAACAGATTTACGATATTTTTAGAAGCCAGGCTGATATGAATTGTCATCTTGCCGTCTTTTACCGTTAAAGTGCCCTGTCCGTCATTTGCCTCATTCACATGAAACATGCTGCTGTCTGTATTGAAAGCTGCTGTATAAGTGCCATCTGCTAAAGCTGCTGACTGCACATCACTCGTTTTATTTTCGTCTGCCGCAGATGTATCTGCAAGATCAGCATTCGCGATTGCATCTGCTGTGTGGTTTACATAAATCTTCTGTACATCAGCGATCTCACCAAGCCCCGCGATCTGGCAATCGATAGAATCAAATGCACCGCTTGCTTCAAACTGGCTCTTCCAAGAATCATCGTCATCGCCTGCCATATCATTATTGGCATGATCACCTGCTACAACCATAAGTGGACGAAGGACAACTTTCTTGTAACCTGCATCTTTTACTGCTGCAATGACATTTTCACATGCCGTCTCTTCAGGCTCGCCTTCTACGGTTCCGATGAATACATTGTCATAGCCAAGCTCTGCCATCTGTGAAGCCATCTGGCTGTAGCTTACTTTTGCTGTGTGGGAAGTACCATGTCCCATGAATACAAATGCTGTACCATCTTCTTTTGCTGCATCTAAGGAATCAAAACCTGCAGTCTGAACTGCTTCTGCTGTGATCGCTTCTGCAACTGCCTCCTTGTCCTCGTTTACAACGGAAGCATCTGCTCCAACCTCACCGAGCAGCGGCTCAGCTACTGTAACGGAGCCGAACTGATCCTGATACTTTTCAACTGCTTCTACCAGTTCATCATACTCTGCACCATGCATCAGATGTGTTGGCTGTACAACCAGATTTACAACACCGTTATCAACTGCACGCTGCAGTGCCTGATCCATATTGTCGATTACTTCGCCATCTCTTGCCTGAATATGGTTGATGATGATCTGTGCTGTAAATGCTCTTCTGACAGACCAGTCAGGATTAGCTTCTGCTAATGCATCTTCAATGCTCTTGATATCGTTTACACGGCTGTCATTGAATGATGTACCGAAGCTGACTACTAACAGCTCGTTTGCGCCAATGCCATCCGCATTTAACGGATCATCCTTGGAAGCATCTCCTGTGTCACGTCCGAAATAATCAGGATCTGCATTTTCGCCGCTTACAAGCTCTTTCTGCGCATCTGTCAGTGCATCCCATGCTTCTTTCGCTGCTTTACACTGTGCATCTGTTTCATCGGTTCTTTCCTGTACATAGATCGCATCAATCAGGGCAGCAGCTTCATCTGCCTTTGCCTGATCATCTTCTGCATCTGTTGCCTCTGCGTCTGTGGCATCTGTTGCATCCTCTGTGCTGTCTGCCTCGTCTGTGGCTTCTGTTGTATCTGCTGTATCAGATGCTGCTTTAGAACCACAACCTGTTACCATTGCCATAGTCAGTACTGTGGCAAGTAATACTGTTACGATTTTCTTTTTCATAACGTCCTCCTTAAAAATATGGTATGTCTCATGGATGCGGCCGGGATGAATTCGATACATTATGCTTGTTTTCCTATTACGCAAAAAAATCCGGTATAACCGGATTCTTACAAGCCCTCAAAAGAAGCCATCTGTAAAAACAAACAGCCTGCCTTTGCAGTACGACCAATGCCTCGTGATCCGGGAACTTCCCTGTACCAAACAACTGGCAGGTTTCCTGGCTGAAAGATCATCACATGCCTTTTACCTTCCCAGCTTAGCCAGTGGCATATTGCAAAGCCATGCTCCTTTATCACAGTGACGAGATCGTACAGGAATCACACCTGTTTCCCTTTTAACCCTTGCATCCGCTATCCGGATCCGTTTTGATCAGACAGCATATGATGCGCAGGCACCATTTGTTTATCTATGAAACTGTGGCTAGTGTAGCACAAACTGCGGAACATGGCAAGGACAGCCCTTATAATAATTTTCTGCCCGGTATTCATAGCTGTGTTTTTGTATGTTGTCTAATATTCTCAGGATAGCAGATGACTCCTGTATAATACCGTTCTGTCAAACACCTTCGGTGCCTGTTCTCCCGCAAACCGGATCGACACCTTATTACCGACCTGCGAGATCACCTTACCCGCGCCAAACTTTTTATGATGTACCTCTGCGCCCGGCTGCAGCCCTTCTTCAAATGCCTGATAAGCAGCTTCCTCTATCGTATTTTCCTGTGCAGATCCCTGCATCAATGTCTTTGAGTAAGCACTGTATACTGTATTGACCGCTTTTACACTGCGCCCAAGAAGCTGATCCCGGAACAGAGAAGGCGTTTTGGTCGCAAATAAATAAAGCTCCTCCCTTGCTCTGGTAACCCCAACATAGAAAATCCGCCGCTCTTCCTCATAGGCTTCCAGTTCTTTTCCGTCCAGACGTTTTGCCGGTACTTTCTCCGGGAATACACCATCCAGTATATCCAGAAGATACACACGGTCGTATTCGAGTCCCTTGCTTGAATGGATCGTCGACAGGATAAACGGACAATCATATGCCTGTTCCTTATGCTGCATCACATCCTGTAAATAAGAAAGTCTGTTCAAAAAATCCTGTAACATATCTGTCCGCGCTGCAATGTTTTTCAGAATAAATACTTTATTTTCCTTCAATCCTGCTCTTTCCAGATACTCCCGATAGCCCATATACTGCACGATACGCCCGATGGCTCTGCCCGCCTGCTCTGTCCGCATGTGATTCAAATGCATCCGAATTGATTTCAGGCTGCTAACTGTTCTTGCCTTCAGCCCACAATGACCGATCGCAGCATCCAGTACCGGAATATCCCTTTCCATGCTGATCTGCACTGCCTGCATGGCATCCAGCTTTTTCAGATACATGTTCAGTTTGTAATAAATCTGCATAAAGCTTTCCGTATCATACGGATTCAAAGCAAAAGTTATGATATTTCTGACATCCTGCACGATCCGATGGGTAAAAAAGCCCAGCTCCGCATTTTTGATCCGATATGGGATCTGTTCATATTCCAGCAGATCCACAAGCGGGATCACACTCTCGTTATCCCGGTACAAAACCGCTGTCTGCTCGCTGCAGCCATTTGCCACCTTTGCCAGATAGGTATACTGTGCCCCTCTGGAAGACAGCTCGATCACATGCACATCCTGCTGTGATTCTCTCGTAGCATGCATTTCCTTTTTATGCCGCAGTGTATTCTTTCTGATAAAATGATCCGCCCGCTCTACGATCCGCGCATTTGACCGGAAGTTTTCCTCCATCAGAAGCACTATGGCATTCTTGTGATCTTTCTCAAAGTCCAGAAGTGCCTGCGGGTAAGCCGCCCGGAACCCATAAATACTCTGATCCTCATCCCCGACCATAAACAGGTTATCGTTAGCACCAGCTAACAATTTAATGATCTCATGCTGGATCCTGGAAGTATCCTGTGCTTCATCTACACAGATATAATGATATTTTTTCTGAAAATCAGAAAGTACCTGGGGCACCTTTTTCAGGATTGTGTAAGCATGCAGTAACTGATCATCATAGTCCATCAGCTTTTCTTCCCGCATCCTGCTGCAATATCTTTGATAAATACGCGCAATCGGAATTCCCTCGCATTCTTTCTCAAATTCACGTATCTCATGCTCTGAAAGCATGCTGTTTTTGATATAGGTAATGTAGGAGCGAACACTCTGCAGATCGCTCTCTGTCGGATATTCTCCTGCCTCCTGCACATAGATCTGCGACAGCATTCCTGCAATCTGCTTTTCATCTGTCAAAAGTTCAAATGCAGTCTTTCCGATCCTTCTGCCATACTCGTAAATTACCTTTGAGCAAATTCCGTTAATGGTACGGAATTCCATCCGCGAGGCCAGTTCACTGCCAAAGAGATACCGGAAACGCTCCGCCATATCCTTTGTCGCCGCCACTGTATACGTCAGCGTCAGAATTTCTTCCGGGTATACCGAGCAGCACTTTATCATGTATCCAAGACGCGTCACCAGCACGGTTGTCTTTCCACTTCCCGGAACCGCCAAAAGCAGTACAGGACCTTCTACTGCCTGTACTGCTGTAAGCTGCTGTGGGCTGAGGGTAATATTCAGTTGGGTGAGGTGGGTGAGAAAATCTTGATGAGTCATGAATTGTATAAAATCCTTTTCTAGTATATATCCAGTTTCTCTATGAATTTACGCTACTCTATCTACATACAAGTAGAAATTCTTTTAGGTTACTTAACGCTCCATTGATCACCGGTGCATACAATCTACACAAGTAGAAATTCTTTTAGGTTACTTAACTGTTTTTTTCTTATATAGCAGTACCTATCTACACAAGTAGAAATTCTTTTAGGTTACTTAACATTGAGTGAGAGTGTGAAAAAATTATGGATCTACACAAGTAGAAATTCTTTTAGGTTACTTAACCATCAGTTATAACATACTGACTCAATATCTACACAAGTAGAAATTCTTTTAGGTTACTTAACTTCATTTACCGGCTCGAGATCATCTTCTCATCTACACAAGTAGAAATTCTTTTAGGTTACTTAACAAAGAAAGGAATAGGTTGTCCGGACAATCTACACAAGTAGAAATTCTTTTAGGTTACTTAACTGATGAATATCCAATATGTTCAACTCCATCTACACAAGTAGAAATTCTTTTAGGTTACTTAACCCATGTGCCTATGCGCTTGCGGTATGTTTATCTACACAAGTAGAAATTCTTTTAGGTTACTTAACAGAAACTATTCCATCAAAAGAGCCAGATCTACACAAGTAGAAATTCTTTTAGGTTACTTAACGTCTAAAAACATATATACTCCTTTCCGATCTACACAAGTAGAAATTCTTTTAGGTTACTTAACTACTCTACTCCACAAGAATCAATTGAATCTACACAAGTAGAAATTCTTTTAGGTTACTTAACTGCTGTGTTGTTGAAATGCCTGAAGCCATCTACACAAGTAGAAATTCTTTTAGGTTACTTAACTTAAATGGAAATTGTTCGACTATGCCAAATCTACACAAGTAGAAATTCTTTTAGGTTACTTAACGGATGGACACGGAGAATACAAAGTAAATCTACACAAGTAGAAATTCTTTTAGGTTACTTAACTGGAAGAAGTAACAGATAAAACCATTGATCTACACAAGTAGAAATTCTTTTAGGTTACTTAACTGACAAAAGGAGAGTTATGGGGATGTACATCTACACAAGTAGAAATTCTTTTAGGTTACTTAACATCTTGATGAGGCATTTACATCTTCTTGATCTACACAAGTAGAAATTCTTTTAGGTTACTTAACACCTATCTTGTAATACTGCACAATTTTTCTGCGTTAATCAACCTGTTTTTTTCATTATTTTGTTTATTATTACCATATTGTCAAGTAACCTAAAATTAAAACTAAATAGAAAGACTCCGGTTTGCAAAATCAGATGATAATAAAATCCTTCTCATCATTTTTTGCATATCCATATCTTATTATCTCGCAACTTGAAGACATTTTAAAAATAATAACACTATCAGACTGAGAAAATGCTCTTTCATATTTGTTTTTCAAATCAGTGATAATATTATTTAGTATTCTGGTACTATTGTCAATCTCAAATACGGAATACTGTAATCTATGTCCAAAACGAGACAAATATTTTGAAAACTTTGTTCTTAATTTATCATCTGATATATCATAGCTTATAATGACCATTTATTGTTCCCCCTCCTTTAATGCAACTCAAAAACCGGAAATTCCTGAATACTTTTCTTCTTCATCACAAATCTGTAATATTGCTGAATATATAAAAATATATCCAATTTGTATTCTAAAATTGCCTGCATAAGGAACTGCACATAATATCCGGTTTTTTCATACTTCAAGCTCCATTTCCCATCATACTCTTTAAAATCTTCTTTCAGACACTGTCCAAGGTTAATTGCCTTACGAACTTCATAATCTATAATCGGTCTCATTGGCTCCATCAGATCGCACACAAGCGATTTTCTCATATAGAAACATTTATGAAGCACCCCATAATATGTATCAAAGCCATATACTTGTAACATTGCATCAATCAGATTAAAGAGTATTGTATATCCTATATCCAATGTTACATTGACATAATCACACTTTATGCGTGGCTTTCGTCCTTTCCATTGCACTACATCATACATGCGTGGAAAATATATTCTTGCTGCATTTCCCTCTATTCCCATTATCTCTAAATATGTTTCCGCATCTTTTAAATGTTTTGCTGAATCTTCCAGATATTTAACACCTTCTTTCAAATATTCTGATTTATTTCTTATCTTATTTAATGCCTTTGCCTGATTATCAATCTTGTTTTGTTCTATTTTACTTCCGATACCAATTCCATCATACATATACTGATGTGTACGAAGCATCGTATTTCCTTCCATTTTCGCTCCTAGTACTTCGTAAACCTTAAGTGTTGTACTCATTAGGCAAATTGAAAAACCAAACCTTTTGCTTCTTTGAATTAATCCGCTTGTAATCGATATATTGCCCACAATACAGATCATAAACAATCTATAACAAGTTGATTGATGTTTTATTTTCCCTTCTTTATCTTTTACAACAATATTATCGTTTAAAAAAGATAATTTCTCACCTTGACTTGTTATTAAAAAGAGTATTTGCTTTTTACTAAAATCATTTGCATTCAGCATCACTTCTCTCCTCTGGCATGCGATCACATGCATCAGCATAAATACATCTGTTACATTTGTTTATGTTTGATTGATAGAAACTATCTAATTCAAAAGATCTCATTTCTGATATTACTTCCACAAATTTGTTTTTCATAGTTTCATCATTTTCTGGTAAATTTACACTATAATTTTTATTGTCATCTATACTATGAATTTGCAGTTTCTGAACTTCATATCCCATCTCAGTTAATGCAAAATATTGCCCGTATAACTGAAAAATATATCCATCGTATATTTCAGTCACATGCTTTTTTCTTTCTACAAGCAATTTTCTTTTTTTATCATAGATATCAATTTTACCTACCAGACCATACTCTTCCGAATACACATCGAGAGCTGTAATCACATCCTTTTTTGTAGTATATCTTTTTTGATCAACGCTCTCGTGTGCCTTCGTCCCATTTAATTGACTATCAGTTTGATATAGTAGTTTTGATTCAGAACCATATAGCTTATGAAAATATATAGATGCCGGACAAAATATAAAATCATTTAATTGTGTAATTAAAATTAAATCTTCCATTGTTCAAAGCCTTTGCTTTGCATAAATCGCAACCAATCTGCATTAGTAATTTTTAAAGTATCACGTGAAAATACCTCCCCTTCCTTCCAGTTATTTTTTATCTGTAATATCTCATAAAGTCCCTTCAACGCTATACAATAGGCTCCATTTGCATCTGCATCAATAGGTTTATCTGCCAATTTCTCATCTTTCTTGTATTTATCCGCATACACAACAGAATCAAAGAATTCATTCTCTTGATTTAATACCGGGGAAATAATACGGTCATAGTCACTTTCTTTGCTGTCCTCATTCTCTCCCTTACTATTTCTAAGTTGAATACTGTATAGAAAAATGTCTAAAACCTGTTTGATACAATTATCATTACTATTTAAAATATCATCTATCAGATTATGTCCATCTTTATATTCTACCCCTGCACCTGTCAAAACTTCCTTCATCATTTGAGTCAACTCTATTTTTTCAGTTTTACCATTTGGTCTTCCGTTTTCAAATATTTTTCTGAGTCGCTCTTTGTTTGTGTATATCTCCCAACTATTTTGATAAATGTCTGTGTTATGCGTTACAAAATTCTTATAATCAAATGCATAACAGAACATATCTTTCTGTTCATCATAATAAATACCATCAAATTTAGATAGATTATCACGACGTTTTCCTGCCTTTATCAGTTCACTATGATTGAACAAATCTACAAACCCCGTCGTGGGATCAATTTTAGATGTATAAGCAGCAGGTACATAAAATATAAACCCACATTGTCTTCCTAACCTATCTAATGAGGCTGGTACATATGCAAATTGATACCCGCGAAGCAATCCTCCCGGTTCGTCTACCTTCTTATGCTTGTCAACCAGATAGTTCAACTTACTGATCAGCATTGTTTCAAATTTCTGATATACCTGTCTTTCAACCTTGAAGCGCCCTCGTTTAAATCCATAATTCAGATCCTCCATTGCAATAATTGCATTATATTTCATCATCATTTCTGTAATTTCATGAATCACTAAAGATAGGTATCCTTCCTTCATTTCTTTTATATTAGCTATCTGTTTCCAATTCTTTCTTGCATTTAATCTGTCTTTCTCACGTCCTCTGAGTTTTTCCTGATAATTGTATGAATTGACTATATTAAACGACTTCTGTTCTTTAATTTTTCCATTCATATCAATTACAGATACATATATAAGGTTTCTTTCGCCACGGTCAATACCAATAACATGCATATTTTCTTGCTTTGCAATATACTGTATAACCATTTCATTTAAATTACCTGTATGTTCTGCCTTAAAATTTATTGTGATAGGTAAATGAATGAAAAATTTATTCACTGTATATCTGTAATCCTTAGTAATATCTTTTACAGCCTCATGATGTTCCACTACTTTCATGTATTTCTTGGCTTCATCCGATAATATTGCCTTCTGCTCACCATTATAATAGTTGACTAATTCTAAATATACATCGTCAGGAACGGGTCTTCTTACTTCTTCACCATTCCCCGTCTTTTCCGTATATGTTTTATTTACGAGAATTGATCCTTTCTTATGTACTACTGGTTTTTTTATACTTGACTTTCTATAGAAAAGCTCTGCTTCTCCATTCAATTTTAACACTATATTGTTTAAATTTTCGGGGCTGAATAAATTTTTCAGATACATTGTATGTAAATTATCCGTTCCATGACTTTGCTCTGAAAAATCCTTGTTATAAATTTGGAACAAATATAATTTACCTTCTTTATCTAAAGCTTCAATATCCTCACCATTAATATACGTCCATCCTATGCTGTAGCCTTGCAGTTCAACTTCTTTGTAAAACTCACTTATATCATTGTACTGTTCTGTATCGGAAAATTTAAAGTCAAAACATTTCCAATCGTCATTCCGTTTTATGCATTCCTTAAAATAATCAATCAAATCATGACAATATTGTATACTAAAATGTTCCGATGACTTCACATGGGCTTTTCGTTCATAATTATCAACAATGTACGCAGATGGATGGTAAGTATCTTTTCCCTTCTGTGACAGACATACCTTAGGGAGCATTTTGCTAGGTCCGGGAAGCAGATTGTACACCATCTTTGCATAATCACTGCTGTTTTTTTTATTTGCATAACCTGCCATAATCTTTTTATCAGGCTTATTCAAGACATTGAAAATACCCAGATAATATTTGTTATCTCTTACTAACAGAATCGCATTATTATCAAATTCTTTGCTCTTACTCCAACCATTAGCCAACGTCGGTGTACCAAATTTTAACTTTATCTTTTCCGAACTATACGGTTTCTGTGTTACATAATTTCTTACCTTATTATACAACGGAACGATATCTTTGATTTCTTCATAGGCAAATTCAATTCCTGAATAAAACATTATATCTTTATCTAAAATATCATCAGTTATAAAAGTTTTGATCCAATGGAATACTCTGAAATAATAGTCTAATGCGTTTTTGATTTCCGCCGCCTTGTTGTCATTTTCAGTTAATTTCTCTGAACTATCATACACCAGACTTGTTGGAACTTCATTACATAATTCCACAACTTCTTCTATATACTGAATAGCTGATTTACCATCCCTCTCCTCTCCATAGACATGAAACAATTCATCTATTTCCGCAATACTTCTTTCCTTTTCCTGCGATATAAGCTTCTTTATTTTTATTTCTTTCGCTTTTCCCGGAGCAATTTCTTTTTCATACTTTTTTTCTAAACATCCCCTTATACCATTCCAGCCATATCCCATAAAAATTGACACATCTTCATAAGCACTCTCCGCAATATATATTCTTCTCAAATCATAGTTCTCGCAATTAGACCCTATATCCTTTAATATTTCTATGACATTTTTAGATTTTATATTGTCGATAAACTGTCCAACTGCTTTGTAAACCTCTTCATCTGCCAAAAATTTTTCTGGAATTTGAAATGTTGATTCAGAATTACTTAATATCTGTTTACGAAGCTTTCTTAATAAATATTTGTTCTTATTTAAACCGTTTTTCTGGCAATATTCATTTACAGCCTTATTCACGGCTCCAGATATCATATTATAAAAATCGATTCCACTTTGACTCATCAGCCGTGAATAAAAATCCACCGAATAAATCTGTTCTAATTCCCATCCATCTAAATAGGTTTTCAAATCCGAATCTATTATTTCATCAATATAGGATATGTCTTTTTTTATACGGTCAAATGTATTTTTATTATCTGAAAAAATTTCAGCATTTTCATTTACTATTCTGTTACATATAGAAGTTGCAATACCAGCACTTGAGAAAACATTTTTACGATTTTGGAAAAAATCTGTAAAATCACTTGTAAAACGAGAGTAAATATGAATCACTTCTTCATATTGTTTTTTTTCGTCTTCATTATAACCAGTGCTTTGAGATATAAATTGTGGCAAAAGTTCCGTTATCATCTTGGCAGAAAACATTTTTTTAAACTCATCATACGCTGATAATATACCGTAAAGTTCTATCCTCTTTTCATCTTGTATCTTTTCTATCTCTTTAGGGATCATTTTTCCTTTTTTCATAAGTTCATATGCATCAAAAAGTGTGCTCCAGTCCATCTTAATTTCTCTGTTCAGACACATATTGATATATTCTTTGTAATAATCGTCCATTATTTTTTTCAATACGTCTCTTACTTCTGCTCGATACTCATCAGAAACAAGTACTCCTGTTTCTTCAATATTTTTCAAAGTATATTCTGTTGGTATTAAACTGTTTCGTATTGTTTTTGACACTGGGTTGTAATTGATAAAATCCTTTCTTTCCATTTTGTATCCTCCTTTTACTTTTAAGAAGTAATGTTATTCATTTTTAGTTATTTTTAAAAATATAATGCGTTTATTCACGCATTACACATTTAAAACATTACTTCTATCTACATAATAAAATAGTAGAAATTTATTTTAGTGTAATGCATTATTACTAAAAAGTCAAATTTATTTTTCATAAAATTAAATTGATTAAATTGCAAAAGTAAATCAGACTTTTTTAGCCATTTTCAGTTGCCAAAGTACAGGTTTAATTTTTCATTTTAGGGTTTGGTTAAAACCATGTTATCACACACTAAGTCCTATAATTGGTACTAAAAAGCCTCTTTCGAAAAAAATTATAATTTTTTCGAAAGAGGCTTTATTTTACTTGTTCAGTGATAATTTTACTCTAAATATCTCACTTTAATCCAATTCTTCTTAAATACGGTTGTGTATTACTTGTCTCACTAACCTGAAATGTATCTCCTATTTTTTCTACTATCAGTGTTGGTCTCGGCTGTGTTTCCAAATCATTTTTTAATCCTCTCGGCTTACTGGTGGAAGGCTGTGCAAAAATTATTCTTTGACCGATGACAAATACACGTTGCTGTGCTAACAAATCTGTATCCAACTGGTTGTTAATACAATATTCTCGTGCAGACTTTTTGGCACTTTCAATATCTATTATATTAGCAGTAACTTTCATAGCAATTCCCCCTTCTCCAAGATATACCATTTTCCAATAGAATTATAGATTGCAGTATTATTTTGTTTAAATTCATTAAGAACTTCTTTATCTCCATCCGATGGCATCAGACATATATCGTCAATTCCGGGATGTGTATGTCCACTCCATCTATATCCCTGCATACACAATAATTTCGCATATGCCTTGGATACATTTACACTTGTTTTATTTCCTCTAATTATAAGTCTTGTTTTGCCCTTTGTAAACATGGCAAATTCATCCCCTGTAGCAGCTGTTAAAGCAGATAAATCGGATAATTTAATCTTTTTTCTGCTTATTAAACATCTACTGTCATATACCCTTAGTAAATTCAATATAAATTTTTGCCTGCTAGATAAGGGAATACCAAAATGAAGTACAGCACTTGAATTACCTCTTGCACCACTTCTCTTTTCAATATTATTTATCATATGCATTTCCCTTATAAATATGTTATTTGTGAAAAATCGCCCGAATGGACATAATATGAATATAAAAAATCAGATATATAGATATGTTTAGTATATTCCTACTCTTTTAAAAAAGCAACTACAAATGTACTTTTCGAATCCATATCAAAAAATATCTGAAATTTTCACCCAGCCACTCACTGGCATGAAAATTCCAGATATTATAATACTGCCTATTTTCTCTCTATCAGCCTTGCATACTCCTTTTCATCAATATGATACCTCTTACTCAGAATGATATACGATATCAATAAGGCAATTACCGGTATCAGCACCATTCCCAGTCTGAATACCAGTGCCTGCGTGGTTGTAATTTCTCCGATGTATTGATTTGCTTCCGATAAAGCACCTTCGCTTGTAAGCGTCCCCTTATTGACTTCAATCTCCAGTGCACTGATTGCCTGACTCTTTGCATATATGCCGCTTATGAGCAGCACAAGTGTTGACAGTCCCTGATTGATACCGCCTGCAAGCTTCACACTGAACGAACGCACTGCAGATATCACAGAATCATGTCGCTCATGAAATCTGGCTTCATCATATTCAATCGTGTTATTGATCATGACAACTATCGCCAGATTCATCAATCCCTGAAAGAAGAATATAATAAATCCTATCGTATTCAGAAGAATTACATTTTTCGGCAGTACATATCCAAAGCCCATAAAACATGCATATCCCGCTAACAGAACAATAAAACAGACCGTCAGAATTTTTTCTCTGGAAAAATGTTTTGCCAGCCATGCATAACTTGCCTGTGAGATCAGCATGCCCAGTCCGTACATAACCGTGAAATAAAATACCAAATTGCCGCTTTCCGAATAGCCATATTCTATGTAAAAGAAATTCACACCAAAAATGATAAGAATATTACAGGTTATGTTGAAAAATATAGACGCAATTCCCGCTGCAACAAGCTGATCATTCCTGGCAAAGATCCGATACATATCTTTTAATGACAATTTTTCCGTTTGTTCTTTTCTATTCCGCTCCTGAATCCCGAATGCTGTCAGCATTTGGAATCCGACAAGTGCCAGTGCTACAATGAGTGCCACCACTCTGTAAGCATTTACGGCGTTCCCCGCTATGACAACCGGTACAACACCGGCAACAGAAAATTGCCCTATGCATACAAAGATACTCATGATCGTTACAAGCGAATCTCTGGTGCCCGGATCCGAGCTTAATGATGGCAGCACGCCCCAATAGGCAATATCATTCATCGTGTATGTCATGCCCCACAACAGATAAAAGAGACTGTAAAATGCAACAAATCCCCAGCCGCTTGGACGGATCGTAAACAGACACACGATCACTATCGCATTGCTGATACAACCGATCAATATCCATGGTTTAAATTTACCCATCTTGAAATGTGTATTTTCTATAATGATTCCCATCAGCAGATCGTTGACTGCATCCCACACCATGCAGGCTACCATTGCTACGCTGATCACTGCAAACTGTGTGCTTGTCAGATTCATTGTATACTGCACATACAGGATCAAATACATGCTCACGAGTGCATACGCCGCATCTCTTCCGGTCGCGCCTATACAATAACTCCACTTTGTTCTTGCATCTAATTTTTCGTTCATACTATACCCCCTTGTTTGCTGACTCCACAATTTTCATTATGGTTTTCTTCTTCACAATACCGCCGCTCTGATTGCACACGCTGTCAATATTTCCTTCCAGAATTCCTTCCAGCATCATTCTGACTTCCGGATCCTTTGCGGACTTTGGAAAATACATGAGCTTTGCCAGAAGCTTTCCGATACGGATCCACTTTCTTGCCAGCTTCGAATAAGGCTGCATTTGTACCAGTGAATTTTTTGTTGTAAATTCTCCCGGTTTTTGATCCGAGAAATGGGTATACGGATACTTGTAGACCATGTCAAAATCTTCTTCCGACAAGGGAACTCCGTTACTCTTTCTGAGTGGAGACGACAGATCAGCTCCTGTTACCTCTATTTTCCCTGATACTCTGATGTCCTGAACCGATGCGCCTACCTGAATCTCGTAGATTCCATCAATAGTCTGGAAATCTCCATTCTGATAAACCATAAATGCCCTCTCCTCCAGCATAAGTTCAACAGTCTTCTTCTCTCCCGGATGCAGAAATGTCTTTACAAAGCCTCTCAATTCCTTTGTCGCCCTAAATGCATCAGAGTTCGGATTTTTCACGTATACTTCCGATACTTCACTGCCTGCTGCAGCTCCTGTATTTTCCAGCCGGAATGCAATATGTACCTTTCCATCCGGCTCTTTTCTGATCTGCAGATTGGAATATAAGAACTGTGTGTAACTTAATCCATGTCCGAAACAATATCGGACCGGTACCTCAAATGTCTCATAGTAGCGGTATCCTACAAAAATGCTTTCTCTGTACGTGACATCATCCAGATGGTTCTTCTGTTCTTCCTGTCTTCCAAAATAACCATAACTGGGGACGTCTTTTTCACTATATGGTATACTCTCTGCTAACTTTCCGGATGGATTCGTCAGTCCCAAAATGATCCTGACACAAGCTGCAGCTACCGCTTCACCGCCAAGATACAAATGCAGCAATGCCTTACATTTTGACGGCAGTTCCATGTCATAGGGCGATCCGCTGAAGGAAATAAAGCCTATCTGCTCGTTTACTTCCAGTAACTGCTCCAGCAGAGCTGTCTGATTATCCGGCAGTTGAAAACTTTCCCTATCATAGCCTTCTCCTTCCGCAATATCTGTTAAACCTCCGAAAAATAAAACCGGAATATTGTGCTCCTTTGCTTCTCTGACCTCATCTATCGCCTGTTTTTCCAGTCGTTTGTTTCGTTTATAGGATGCATTTTTATAGCCTCTTGCAAATCTTACTTTTACCCCATATTTTTGGAATTGCTCTACAAAAGAATCGATTCTGTCCGTACGGATATGACTGCTTCCTCCACCCTGGATCCTTGGCTGCCTTGCAAGATCTCCTATGAGTAAAATTTCTTTTTCTTCTGTCAGTGGCAGAAATCCATCATTTTTTAATAGAACCGCACTCTCCTGCGCTATCTGCTCTGCCAAGCTGTGATTCTGTTCCCTGATCCGTTCGGGAATCCTGTTCTTTTTGGCATTACTGCTTCCATCGCTCTTATAACACGCATTCAGCCGCTCTATTCTTTCCACTGCCACCTGCAGTTTTTTCACAAAAGCTGCATCATGTTCTGCTGCCTGCAGAATGTCATCATAATGATTTCCAAGACTGTCTGGCATTTCCACGTCCATTCCCGCTGCTATGCATACAGGCAGATCAACACAGGCTCCCCAGTCACTCATTACCAGACCTTCGTACTTCCACCTCTTTCTGAGGATATCAGTTAAAAGCTGCGCATTTTCACAAGCCGGAACACCATTCAGATAGTTATAACTTGCCATCACAGTTGCAGGCTTTGCCTGTTTTACCGCTATCTCAAAGGCACTCAGATATATCTCATGCAGGGCTCTGTCATCAATCATGGAATTACTTGTCATTCTGTGTGTTTCCTGACTGTTTCCCGCAAAGTGCTTCAGGGAGGTACCAACCCCACATTTTTGCATTGCAAGAATATAAGCTGATGCTAACTCTCCTGCCAGAAACGGATCTTCTGAAAAATACTCGAAGTTTCTACCACAAAGCGGAGATCGTTTGATATTGATCCCCGGTCCCAATACAACCGATACGCCCAATGCTTTTGCTTCCTGTGCCAATCCCTGTGCCATCTTTCCGATCAGATCTACATTCCAGGAACAGGCTATGCTGCTGGCTGTCGGGAAACAGGTCGCCTCATAGCTGTTATTATTCTTCGCGCCGTCTTCCTGTGCACGTATGCCATGCGGTCCATCTGCAACCTGGATCTCTCCTATATGCCATGCGCCATGTCCGGTCACAGCCCTACACATTTCTTCAAGACTTTCCCCCATAAAACACCTCCGCTCCGATTCTTTTCTATAGTCTCAACATAACATCTCCTGCTCGTTATCTATATTATTTTTATGTTGTTATATATCAAATTTATTATATAATAGAAACAGAATCAGAATGGAGAAATGCAATGGATAAAAATGCTTCGAAAATCAATTTTGAATTTTTAGATTCGTCTAGGAATTTTATTTATGATGCGCGAGAAACGGGCAAAACACATACCTCGTTTCAATATGAAATCGTATTGTTTACAGCTATTAGAAATGGGGATATTCAAGGTGTTAAGATGTCTTTGGAGCTGTATCAGAAATCAGGACTCATTATCGGTCATATGTCCAACAATCCTTTAAGAGAGATTCACTACTGGGCTGTTGCCACCATTGCGGTCGCTATCCATTATGCCATTTTAGGCGGACTGGACGAAAGTGAAGCATACCAGTTAAGTGACAGATATATACAGGAAATTGATTTGCAAAAGACGATGGACGAATGTATCGATTATCTCTGTCGAAAAGCGATCGAACTGGTTACAAAAGTAAATGAAAATACAATTCCGCAATGTTACAGTCACCTGATCAACAACTGTATCCATCTGATCCATATAAATCTGCATGACCGGCTCAAGATTGAATACATCGCTGCCTCCTTGCACGTATCCCGTGATTATCTGTCTCAGGTGTTTAAGAAAGAGACCGGTATATCACTCCATCAGTATATTTTACAGCAAAAATTAGAAGAGTCTAAGAAAATGCTCGAACAGGGAATGTCCATCAATCAGATTAGTTATACCTTGTGTTTTTGCAATGAGAGTCATTTTATACAGGCATTTAAAAAACGCTATCACATAACACCTACTGCATATATTGCAAGTCTTTAAAAAAATCAAGAAGAGAACAGGGAATACCCCGTTCTCTTGCTGTTTGTTCCACGATTCTCGTTACCGGACATGCGTCCGCATCTACAAAAATCTGCATACGCTTCTCCTACGCTGTCTTTCCTGTATACAACTGGTAGTATCTGCCCTTCTGCTCCAGGAGCTGCTCGTGGGTACCACGCTCGATGATGCGTCCCTGCTCCATGACCATGATGCAGTCTGCATTACGGACCGTGGAAAGTCTGTGCGCAATGACAAAGCTCGTTCTGCCTTTCATGAGGGCATCCATACCACGCTGCACCAGTACCTCCGTACGTGTATCGATAGAGGAAGTTGCCTCATCAAGGATCAGGGCAGGTGGATCTGCAACGGCCGCGCGTGCGATCGCGATCAGCTGTCTCTGACCCTGACTTAAATTGGCCCCGTCACCTGTCAGCACTGTGTCATAGCCATTTGGCAGTCTTCGGATGAAACCATCTGCATTGGCAAGCTTTGCTGCTTTTTTACAGTCTTCATCTGTGGCATCCAGACGACCATAGCGGATGTTCTCCATTACCGTTCCGGTAAACAAGTGCGTATCCTGCAATACAATACCAAGACTTCGGCGAAGGTCTGCCTTTTTGATCTTGTTGACATTGATATCATCATAACGGATCTTACCGTCCTGAATATCATAGAAACGATTGATCAGGTTTGTGATCGTTGTCTTACCAGCACCGGTACTGCCGACAAATGCCAGCTTCTGCCCCGGCTCTGCAAACATCTTAATGTCATGCAGCACCATCTTGTCATCATTGTAACCAAAATCAACACCGTCAAAGGTTACCTTGCCTTCCAGTTTCTTATAGGTAACACTGCCATCTGCCTGATGTGGATGCTTCCATGCCCACATGCCGGTTCTTTCCTTCGTTTCCGTAATATTGCCATCCGTATCTTCTTTAGCGCGGACAAGCTCTACATAGCCGTCATCTGCTTCCGGCTCTGCTTCCATCAGGTTAAAGACACGCTCTGCACCGGCTGAAGCCATGATGATACTGCCAAGCTGCTGGCTGACCTGTGTCACAGGCTGTGTAAAGCCTTTGTTCAGACTCAGGAATGCAACCAGTGTTCCGATCGTCAGCCCGGAAAAACCGTTCAGTGCCAGCACACCGCCGACGATCGCGCAGAGCACATAGCTGATATTACCGAGGTTGTTGTTGATCGGCATGATAATATTGGCAACAGCATTGGCATTTCTGGCACTGTCACAAAGCTGACGATTCAGCTTTTCAAAGTCCTCCATGCTCTTTTCCTCATGACAGAATACTTTGACAACCTTCTGTCCTTCCATCATTTCTTCGATATAACCGTTGACCGCACCCAGATCCTTCTGCTGCTGCATAAAGTATTTACCGGACAGGTTGCTCATCTTAGAAGTCACAAACATCATGACACCAACCATCAGCAGAGAAACAAGTGTCAGCGGAATATCCAGCACGATCATACTGATCAATGTCGATACCAGAGAGATCACGGAGTTGATCGTCTGCGGAATACTCTGGCTGATGAGCTGTCTGAGCGTATCCACATCATTCGTATAAACCGACATGATATCGCCGTGTGCATGGGTATCAAAATATTTGATAGGCAGCGATTCCATATGGGAAAACAACTGCACTCTGAGTCTTTTCATGGTTCCCTGGCTGACTGTTACCATGATCCTGTTATAAGCATAGGTTGAAATAATACCTGCTGCCAGCACCACGCCAAGCTTGATAAGCCGGTTTGCAAGCGGTGTGAAATCCGGATCAGCCTGCCCCATCAGAGGCATGATATACTGGTCGATCAAGGTCTGCATAAATAAGGTCATTGTCAAAATACCAAGTGCCGATATGATAATACCGATCACCACGATCACACACGCTGCCTTATATTTTTCCATGACATAACGAAGTACTTTTCCAAGAGATTTCTTCGGATCTGCACTCTTTCCACCGTTTTTCGGTCCTCTCGGTCCCGGTCCGCGCATTGGTCCTCTTGCCATTATTCAAGACCTCCTTCCTGCATCTTCTGGTCAAAATCTCCACCTGACTGCATTTGTACATTATAAATTTCCTGATAGATCTGGTTGTTTGCAAGCAACTCTTCATGCGGTGCAAAACCACTGACCCTGCCATCGTCCAGCACAAGGATACGATCTGCATCCTGTACACTGGAAATACGCTGTGAAATGATCAGCTTGGTCGTGCCCGGGATCTTTGTGGCAAATGCTGCCCGGATCTTTGCATCCGTTGCAGTATCTACCGCACTTGTGGAATCATCCAGGATCAGCACCTTCGGATCCTTTAACAGTGCTCTGGCAATACAAAGACGCTGTTTCTGTCCGCCGGATACGTTATTTCCGCCCTGCTCGATATGGGTATTGTATTTCTGCGGGAAACGTTCAATAAATTCATCCGCACAGGCAAGCTCGCAGACCTGTCTGCACTCTTCTTCCGTAGCATCCTCCTTACCCCAGCGCAGATTGTCAAGAATCGTACCGGAAAACAGGACATTTTTCTGCAGGACTACCGCTACTTTATCACGCAATACTTCCATATCATAATTTCTGACATCGACGCCACCGACACTGATACTGCCTTCCGTCACATCATACAGACGGGAGATCAGATTGACAAAGCTGGATTTACCACAGCCCGTTCCGCCGATAATACCGATCGTTTCTCCCGCATGGATATGCAGATTGATATCCTTTAAGGTATCTTCCCCGGTTCCTGCTTTATAAGAAAAGCTGACATGATTAAAATCAATACTGCCGTCCTTGACTTCCTTCAGCGGCTCCTGCGGATCTGTCAGATCTGCCTTTTCATTCAGTACTTCCACGATTCGTTTTGCACTTGCTGTACTCATGGTTAACATAACAAATATCATAGATAACATCATCAGTGACATCATCATACTGAGCACATAGCTGAATAGTGACATCAGATTTCCTGTTGTCAGCTCGCCTGCAACGATAAGCTGCGCGCCGATCCAGGAAAGTCCAAGCATCGATGCAAAGATAACGGTCATCATGATCGGGGCGTTGAATACGATAATGCTTTCTGCCTTTACAAACAGTTTACATAATACTTCTGCTGCTTTTCCGAATTTCTTATTTTCAAAATCTTCTCTGACAAATGCCTTTACAACTCGGATCGCTGTTACATTTTCCTGCACGCTGGCATTTAAGTCATCGTATTTGGAAAAGACCTCCTGAAAAACAGGCATTGCATGCATCATAATGTAGATAAGTGCTGCTGCCAGTACGCATAAGGCAACTAAAAAGATCAGGCTCAGCTTTACATTGATGATAAAGCACATGACCATGCTGCAGATCAGTGTCATAGGAGCTCTGACCGCAATACGCAGGATCATCTGGTATGCGTTCTGCATGTTTGTGACATCCGTCGTCATTCTCGTAACAAGACCTGCCGTGCTGAATTTATCAATATTGGAAAAGGAAAAGGTCTGTATGTTCCGATACATACTCTCCCGCAGATTGCAGGCAAATCCGGTAGATGCACTGGCTGCCTTTCTGCCCGCCTGAATACCGAAAAACAGGCTAAGGAGTGCGAGCACGATCATGATCACGCCGTACTGCAGCACCTTCTGCATATTGCCTGCCTGAATACCTTCATCTATGATCGCAGCCGTTACAAAAGGGATCAGAATTTCCATGATGACTTCCGCCGCTGCATAGATCGGTGTCAGTATGGAATCTTTTTTATAGGCACCGATCTGGTGAAATAGTGTTTTTATCACAGTGATTTTCCTCCTTATTTCATTCTTTTAAAAACTTGACAGTTGCTATTGTAACTGATACAGTATATTCACGCAAGTTACATTTTGTATCATCCTTGAAACAGTATAGTTACACATTTTTATAAAATCAACCAAAAATTTTTAAATGAAACAAAAAAAGGAGATTTTGTATCATGCACGAACCGAGTAATGCAAAAGAGCAGATTGAAAAGGCGTTTCTGGATCTTCTGGAAGAAAAACCGTATATGGATATTACGGTAACGGACATTGTCAAAAAAGCGGATGTTGCCCGTGTGACCTACTATCGGAATTTTGATTCCATTTCTGATATTATAGAAAGCATCACAGACCGCATGGCAGATGAATTTGTAACGGAGCTTGCGCCGATGCTTGATTATGGTGATGACCGGAGCCTGCGTGAATTTCTGTTCCACTTTTTCTATCATCTTTCCCGTAACAGTAAGACTATTTTTATTCCGCATTCGCAGAACAAAAATATCATCTTCTACCGCCTGCACGATAAGGTCCGTGCCATGGAAGAAGCAAATGATATGCACTCTGCGCCCGAAAAGTATAACAGATCTGCGAAAATGGCTATTTTAAATGATGTCGGTCAGAAATGGATTTTGGACGGTATGGAAGAAACTCCGGAAGAAATGATAGATTATATGATGAAAATCCTGCGATCTTTCTGACCGCAGGATTTTCTTTCCTGTGAAACACCTGTCTCACAACTCTGATCTTTTAAACCGGAGCAGAAATACAGGGTACAAGTATATGGAAAAAAGAAGGCTTTTTCTTTGTCAAGACAGTTTCTGCCCACACATCTGCAAAAAGTAAGCATGCACGCGGTTGTCCTCTGTTACCTCCGGATGGAAGGAAAGCCCGAGCTGTTTTTCATATCTGACTGCTACGATATTACCGTCTACACTGGTCAGTACCTTTACTGTATCTTCTGCCTTTTCAATATAGGGGGCACGGATAAAGGTAAGCGGAAGCTGCTTCCCGATCTCTTCCACATCAGCGGTGCACTGAAAGCTGCCAAGCTGTCTGCCATAAGCATTCCGCTTTACAGTGACCGGAAGCGTGCCAAAGTGCACGGTAGGATCATCCGCAATATGCTCTGCCAAAAGGATCAGTCCCGCACAGGTTGCCATAACGGGCAGTCCCGCTCTGATCTTCTCCTGCAGAGGTACAAATAGTCCAAGCTCCCGTAAAAGCTTTCCCTGTACCGTGCTCTCTCCGCCGGGCAGCACCAGTCCGTCAAAATGCCGTTCCAGATCTTTTGCCTGTCTGATCTCAAATACATCTGCGCCGAGCGCCTGCAGCTTTTTTTCATGTTCGATAAAGGCGCCCTGCACTGCCAAAACTGCAATCGTCATTATTTCACCGCCTTTTATTTTCCACGTTCTGCCATTAACAGTTCGATTTCCTGCTCATTGATACCGACCATTGCTTCTCCGAGATCCTCGGAAAGCTCTGCCAGCATTTTGGCATCGTTAAAATTCGTCACTGCTTTGACGATCGCTGCAGCTCTCTTTTTCGGATCACCGGATTTGAAAATACCGGAACCGACAAAGACACCTTCCGCACCGAGCTGCATCATCAGTGCTGCATCTGCCGGTGTTGCCACGCCGCCTGCTGCGAAATTAACAACAGGTAACTTTCCGTTTTCATGCACATAAGCAACCAGCTCATACGGAACCTGCAGCTCTTTTGCTGCCTGGAACAGTTCATCCTCCCGCATGGAAGTCAGTCTTGCGATCTCCTGATTCATTTTACGCATATGACGGACTGCCTGTACCACATCACCTGTACCGGGTTCGCCCTTTGTACGGATCATGGAAGCTCCTTCATTGATTCTGCGGAGTGCTTCTCCCAGATCCTTTGCACCGCATACAAACGGTACTTTGAACTTTGTCTTGTCAATATGGTACACATCATCCGCCGGTGAAAGCACTTCACTTTCATCGATATAATCAATCTCGATCGCCTCTAAGATCTGTGCCTCCGCAAAATGTCCGATCCTGCATTTTGCCATGACCGGAATGGAAACCGCTTCCTGGATCCCCTTGATCATCTTCGGATCACTCATACGGGAAACGCCGCCCGCTGCACGGATATCTGCCGGGATCCGCTCCAGTGCCATAACCGCACAGGCACCTGCTTCTTCCGCAATCCTTGCCTGCTCCGGTGTCGTTACGTCCATAATGACACCACCCTTTAACATCTGTGCAAGTTGTTTATTTAATGCATATCTGTCCTGACTCATATTCTATTCTCCTTTTCCTGTTATCGACAAGGCAGCATGATCCTGCCATGTCTGCTTTTTGTCTGTTTTCCATTAAGATGTCAGCTAACGATCTCTTGTGACAAATCATACAGAAAAAGTGGTATGGTTAAAAGTGCCAATTTGCACTTTTTATACCATACCACATATATATTATTTTTATTATATTTTCCATCAGACCGGCAAATCCCATCGTTCTGCTTATACTGTTTCCGATGTCCTGTCTTTCCTGCGGTTCAATAAAAACATGATGATCGATGCTCCGATAATGATCACATAGCCGATCACACTAAACACCGTCGGCATCTCATGCAGAATGAAAATACCAAGGAGTGAAGAAAAGACGATCTGCATATAATCAAAGACAGATATTTCCTTTGCAGGGGCGTGTGTATACGCTGCTGTAATGGAAAACTGTCCGCCCGCTGCTGCAATCCCTGCCAGCATCAGACACAGAAACTGCTGCATACTCATCGGTTTATAGGCAAAAACCAGATACGGTGCTGTCACCAGCACGGAAAACAACGAAAAAGCAAATACAATGATCGGTCCCTTTACACCATGACCGCCCAGTATCCTTACCATCGTATAGGCAATACCGGCTCCAAGACCGCCCAGCAGACCGATCAGCGCCGGAATCGTTACCATGGAATCAAAGCCCGGCCGCAGGATAAACAAAGCCCCGATAAATGCCAGCAGAACGCAGACTGCCTGATACGGTGCCACCTTCTCCTTCAGCAGAAAATAAGAGGCAATAATGGCAAAAAACGGCGACATCTTGTTCAGCATGTTAGCATCCGCTATATGCAGATGGTCGATAGCATAAAAGTTACAGATCAGCCCTGCTGTTCCGCAGAAAACACGCAAGAATAAATAAATCCAGTCCTCGCGCGGTACCTTCAGTAAAATATGATCTTTCCATAAAATACCGCCCGCAAACAAAAGCGCGACAAAGTTTCTGAAGAATGCCTTCTGCATAGGCGGCAGATCACCGGACAGCCTGACGAACAAGCTCATCATTGCAAAGCAGAATGCTGCCAGTGTAATATAAAATATACCTTTATTTCTTTCCTTCATTAACAATCCAGTCCTTTATAACTTGTCTGATATCCATGATTTTCTTCCGGGCGCAGTGCCCAAAAAGCAACTGCACTCGCCGCAGCTACATTTAAGGAATCCACGCCATGCTGCATGGGGATCCGCACAGTATAATCACATGCTGCGATCGTCCTATCCAGCAGTCCTTCTCCCTCTGTACCAAGCACAACCGCCAGTTTTTCTTCTCTGCGCAGTGCTTCCTCTTCTATACTGATCGAATCGTCTGAAAGAGCAAGTGCTGCTGTCCGAAAACCAAGTGTATGTAGCTTTTCTACACCGGTGCTTTCCCAGTCTGCATCTGCAAATGTCCATGGAACCTGAAATACCGTTCCCATACTGACACGGATCGCCCGCCGGTACAAAGGATTAGAACATGCCCTTGTCAGAAGCACTGCGTCCATGCCAAGCGCCGCTGCAGAGCGGAAGATCGCGCCTACATTGGTCGGGTTCACGACATTTTCCAAAACAGCGATCCGCTTTGCTCCCCTGCAGACCTCTTCCATGGATAGAAGCGGCTTTCTGTACATGGCACAAAGCATTCCTCTGGTTAACATAAATCCTGTCAGCTGTGTTAAAACATCAAACTCGGCTGTATAGATCGGGATATCCATTCCTTCCCATTCTTCTAAAAGTTCTCTTGTTTCATGATTACTCCCGGCTAATCGGTTCTCCACCAGAAAACTGACAGGCTGATAGCCTGCCTGAAGTGCCCGCCGTATCACCTTCGGGCTTTCTGCAATGAACATTCCCTTTTCAGGCTCTGCCCTGTTTAAAAGCTGCCCTTCCGATATTCTGGCATATACATCAAGTGCCGGATCCTGAAAATCTGTTATATCAATCAGTCGCATTTCCTTCCTCGCAATACAATAAATAATCCCTGCCCGAAAGCAAGGATTATTGTATCAGCTTTGCCAATAAAATGCAAAATATACGTTTTATTTTCTATTTCTGATCCTTTTCTACTCCAAAATGCCGCGGATGCGATCCAGCGCCTCCTGCAGAACCGCTCTCGGACATGCCACATTGATGCGCTCAAAGCCTTCTCCCGTTTTCCCGAAGATCTTGCCACTGTCCAGCCAGAGCCCTGCTTCATAAATGATCTTATGATCCAGCTGCTCTACGGTAAGCCCTGTCTGTCTGAAATCAAGCCAGATCAGATAGGTTCCCTGTGTGTCGATCATACGGACGCCCGGCAGATTTTCTTCTACATATGCTCTGGCAAACGCAATGTTATCTCTGACATAGTTTTTCATAGCAGCATACCATTCATCTCCATGTGCATAAGCCGCCTCTGTCGCCACCAATCCCAGCACGCTGAGCTGGCTGATCCCTGCCCGGTCCATTTCCTTGCGGAATTTCCGGCGAAGTATCTGATTCGGGATAAAAATATTGGAGATCAGCATACTTGCCAGATTAAAGGTCTTACTTGGTGAGGTGCAAGTAACCGAAATATCCGCAAACTCCTTTTTGATACCGGCAAATACAGTATGTGTCCCTTCCCAGATAAAGTCATTGTGGATCTCATCACTGACAACCGTTACCCCATGCTTTACACAGATATCGCCGATTTTCTCCAGTTCCTCTTTGGTCCAGACTCTGCCAACCGGATTGTGCGGACTGCATAACAGAAACAGCTTGATCCCATTTGCAATGATCTTCTGCTCAAAATCCGCAAAATCTATCTTGTAGGTTCCATCCTCCGTCAGGACAAGATCATTACTGACCACCTCTCTGCCATTGTCAGTGATCACCTCGGAAAACGGATAATATACCGGCTGCTGCAGCAGCACCTTATCTCCCGGATCGGTATATGCCTTTACAGCCATAGCAAGTGCGAATACAACGCCCGGTGTTTTGATAAGCCACTTCTCCTGTGGTTCCCAGTCATGATGTCTTATCATCCAGTCCCTGATGATCTCAAAATAAGGCGTCTGCACATCACTGTATCCGAATATGCCTTCTTTGACGCGTTCTGTCAGTGCATCTTCTATGTAAGAGGATGTCTCAAAATCCATATCTGCCACCCAGAGCGGCAATACATCTTCCGGCATACCACGTTTTACGGCAAAATCATATTTCAAACATCTTGTATTTTTTCTGTCAATGATTCGGTCAAAATCCAAATTTCTCTCTGCCATGTTTTGTCTCCTGTTCTTCTTTGCATCAACTAAGCTCTGCAAACACCTGCGTCAGCTCTGCAATCAGATCCCGGGCATCTTCAATACCGACGGAAAGCCGCAGCGTACAGTCTGTAATGCCGTTCTTCTCTCTGATCTCCTGTGGCACATCTGCATGTGTCTGCGTTGTCGGATAAGTCAGAAGTGTTTCCACACCGCCCAGACTTTCCGCAAATTTGATCATGCGTACTTTTTCAAGAATTTCAAATGCATGCTCTTTGTTGTCCACATAAAATGTCAGCATAGAGCCAAATCCTCCTGCCTGTTTTTTCATGATCTCATATCCCGGATGCTCAGGCAGTCCCGGATAGATGACCTTTGTCACAGCAGGCTGCGTTTTCAGCCAGTTTGCGATCTCAAGTGCATTTTTCTGCGCCTGCTCCATACGAATGCCCAGTGTTTTGATGCCACGCAGGATCAGCCAGCTGTCAAACGGTGCCAGTCCCGCACCTGTCGTTTTGATCAGGAAACGAAGCTGTTCACTGATCTCTTCTCTGTTCGTCACAAGGAAGCCTGCCAGTGTATCATTGTGTCCCCCCAAAAACTTCGTTCCGCTATGTACCACAATATCTGCTCCCAGCGTCAACGGATTCTGGAAATACGGCGACAAAAATGTGTTGTCTACAATTAACAAAAGATTATGTCTTTTTGCAATTTCGGAAAGCTTTCCGATGTCCGTTACATTCATCATCGGGTTGGTCGGTGTTTCGATATAAATTGCCTTTGTCTCTTCTTTTACAAAGCTTTCAACATCATCCTGATAACTGTCCACTGCCGAAAATGTGATCCCGTTTTTCCGGGATACATTGCGAAACAGACGGATGCTTCCGCCATACAGATCACTGTCCACGATCAGATGATCGCCCGGCTTGAAAAGCTCCATCAAAAGAGTGATCGCTGCCATTCCGGTAGAAAGTGCAAGTGCATCACAGCCATGTTCCAAAGAAGCCACAATTTTTTCCAGATGCTCTTTGGTCGGGTTCTGTAATCTGCTGTAATCAAAACCTGTGCTCTGTCCTACACCCGGATGTGCATAAGTTGCTGTCTGGTAGATTGGATAACTGATCGCACCATAATTTTCTGTCTTGCCTTCTGTCTCCTCCAGATGGAGACATCGTGTATTGATTCCTCTTTCCATGTCGTTTCTCCTGCCTTTTCGTATCTGTTCTGCTATCGAATTATTCCTATCTTCTTATTCCTATCTTCTATGAGATCATGATTATGAAGTGATTTTCCAAAATCATGACTTCTTAAGTTTTTTTCATGTTTTTCTCTTCGTGTTTTCTTATTTTTCTTTTTATATATTGTCTTAATTACATACTATTGCAGCATAGCATACTGTTTTGATAGGAATAATATGTTTTATAAGATATAGCTAGTTTATCATATTACTACGCTATTGCATAATGCAGGAAGATTATAATCTGTTATAGTCTTTATCTATAACCACAATCTATGGGACGTAATTTATACTACATAATAAAACGCCGGAACGATATCTACACGCAATCACGCTTGACTACCCTGCGATTTGTTTGAAACACGTTTTGCACGAGCTCCGGCCACCAAAAAGCATGGTGGTCTCTCCGCTCGGCAAGTGTTTCACAAATCTCAGTCGTCTACGCTATCGATTGCTTTGTAGATGTCATTCCGGCGTTTATCTATATGTTACCTATCTTATATATTCCCGGCAGTTCATTGTCATTCTCAATCTACCGGCTTACTTTCATCTGCCTCATAATCAAAGAAATCAAAATCTGCATAATGGCTGTGCTTCATACGGTCTGCGCAGGTCAGTCCGACAAAAGCACCTGTGAATTCACCGTATTTACAGTACTCATCGGAATACTTTGTTGTATCGAATACTTTACCGATCTTCTCAAAGTGTTCTCCGTCATAGCCCCACTCAAACCAGGACTGACGGCCTCTGATACAAAGTCTTAAATAAACCTCTCTGTCATCAACAGGAATTCTGGTATTTAAAAATTCTTCCTTTTCCCCGTTGTCAAGCTGGATGATAGAAAGAGCACTCTGTCCGAGTGTTTCGCTATAGTACTTTCTAAGGTTTACATAATTCATGTTGTCGTAGTACAGGATCAAGCCTGCACTGTGCTGATGGATCTCCGGTTTGAAATCCATTTTTGTTGTGATCGTAGCATAAACACTTGTCAATTTTCTGGCAAGAATGCTGACTTTATTTAAAGAAGTTCTGGCTTCCTGTCCGCGGATACGCACATAGCCCGGACGTGCTTTTACATCTGCAAAGCTCTGTGGCATGATCCTTGGTGCGTAATACCAGTTACCCAGCTCTTCCCCATCAAAATCATCAAAGGATGGAACCTGCGACAGCTTTACTTCCGGCAGATTGGCTTCTTCGACTTCCATTTTGGCGAAATTACTGCCATCTGCCATACGCAGCCAGCCGTCTTCTGTCCACATCATTTTCTGGATCGCGGTTTCTCTGCCGAGTGTACAACGAAGCTCCGGTACAAACGGTCTTGCACATAAATGCATCAGATATACTTCACCGTTCTGTGTTTCCACATAGCTGCCATGTCCTGATTTCTGCAGGATGGAATCCGGATTGAAGTATTTTGGTTTTAAGTGATCCGGGTCATGACGTTCATTGGATTCATTCGGAGAGGATGTCACAATCGGGTTCTTTGGATCTCTTTCATAAGGACCCCAGACATTTTTGGAACGTCCCATCGTCACACAATGATTATATCCGGTTCCACCTTCTGCACACATAATATAGTAATAGCCACCGCGTTTGGTCAGATGAGGTGCTTCAATACAGCCTCTGTCTGTACCACCGCGCCACATTGGCCGGGGGTAACCAACAATCTCCTTTTTCACAGGATCATATTCTACGATGCTGATAAATCCAGGTTTTTCATAGCCTGCACGTGTTTCCCATTCCAGTGACACAACATATTTCTTTCCGTCATCATCATGGAACATGGATGCATCAAAGCCTGAAGAATGCAGGTATACAGGCTTACTCCACGGACCTCTGATATCCTTTGCTGTGATGACAAAGTTGTCTACGTCAAAGTATCTGGCATTCATGGAATTCATAACGCCGTATACTACATAAAATAAATCTTCTTCCTTACAATAAGTCAGGCAAGGTGCCCAGATTCCCTTTGCGGAAGGAAGCTTTTTCAGATCTACCTCTTTGTCATCTGTCAGTACATGTGTATATAATTCCCAGTTTTTCAGATCTTTGGAATGGTAGATTGGAATACCCGGAAACCACTCAAAAGAAGAAACTGCTGCATAATAATCATCTCCTTTTCTGCATACGCAGGGATCAGGATTAAACCCTTTAAAAATTGGATTCTGGATCATATTTTTCTCTCCGTTTCTCATTTATACTTCATCTGTCTGTTTATCTGTTACAGCTTTCTATCTATTTGGCGGAAACCAGCCGAAATCAACACATCTGCCAAGATCCCAGCTATCCCAGCCAATCCAGCCCGGTTCATTTACGGTATCTACTAAAAGCTTGTAGCTCCAGTAGAAGTAACCGCTTCCCTTCTTCCAGGCGTCAAGTTGTGCACTAGCAACTGCCTGATAAATTTCTTTTTTCTGCTCCGGTGAAAAGCTCTCCTGCGCAGTGCCTTCCATACCGTTTAATACGGACTGTCCGCCCTTTGTATCACAGCCGCAGGCAAGAGAATTAAACAAACACCATTCGCCGCAGACAACCGGGAAATACTGCTCCATTTCCTCGATTATCTTTGCATATTTCGTCTGTACATATTCCACATAGCCTTCCACAGTCTGCGGGCAGCCATCCATTTCTGCCATCATGAGGTACTGGTGCGTATCCAGCACAACATTCTGATATTCGTCTTCCTGCATGAAATCCTTCCATGCCATCAGGTCAAAGCCATCGTGGATCACCACATATTTTTCCGGCGCAAGATGTGCTCTCATGCGGATATATGCTTTTTTATAAAACGCTCTTAAAAATACCATGCTGATCGGCGCTGTACCCTTTGCCATTTCCGGATCTACAGCCGGGTAACGTTTTGTGATATCAAAGGACTCCCATGCTGCTTCTGTCAGTGGCTCGTTGATCACTTCAATGCCCCAGAGTCCTTTTCGATTGCCATATCTTTCAGAAAGACGTTCTAAAACAGTCAGTGTAAATTCCACTTCATCCGGACACTGTGCCCATCTGCAGACACCGCAGATACCTCCATTGTCAAATCCGTTCTGCCCCATCGGCGCCGTATGCAGATCGATCAGTATCTGAAGACCGTATTTTTCAGCCCAGGCAAATGCTTTGTCCAGCTCCTTTATGCAGCCGATAAACGGTTCTCTGTCTCCGAAAATAAAATATGGCACGGGAATACGGATCACTTCCATTCCCATCCGTTTGATCGTTACAAAATCACGTTCTGAGATATATTCTGCACGATGCATCTGGATTCTTGCTTCATATACTTCTTTGGAAAGCTGACGCGGCAGATAGTATTCGTCCTCTGCTGTTGTACCTGCAAATAAAGCAGGACTCATCCATTTTTCAAGTACCAGCCAGTTTCCTAAATTCACACCTTTGATATACATACTGTTCTTCCTTTCTGTTTTTCTTTGTTATTTTCTATATTGCCCCGGTCAGCTTACTGCTGCCGGGGCGTTTTCTGTTCTGATTTTATATTCTTACTTTGCTGCTCTGGCTTTCAGATCTGCAATGATCTGGTCAAATTCTTTGTCAAGCTGCCAGAACTTCATGATGATCAGACCGATCACATATACTGCAACCGGGATCCATACGAAGCTGATACGGATAGATGCCAGCGCTGAAGCTGTCTGGGATGCTGCATCTCCTACATAACCACCGATCTCAAGGATCAGCCCAAGGAGTGCGGAACCAAGTCCGTTACCGATCTTATAACCGAAGCTGCAGGCACTGTTTACAAGACCTTCTGTACGATAGCCTGTTTTCCATTCGCCGTAATCGATCGTGTCAGATACCATTGCCCACATAGTAGCACCGCCGCAGGCATTACCGATACCTCTTATGATACTGGATGCTACGATCATTGGCATTGCGCCGCCGGAGAAGTTCAGCATCAGCATACCGATGATATCAAGTACCAGTCCGAGGGAGAATACGTTTCTCTTACCGAATTTCTTAACGAGCATTGCGATAAAGAACATTGCAAGGATCTGTACCACATTGAAAATACCATTAATTGTGCTGACTAAGTTTCTGTCTCCTAAAATGTCTTTTGCGTAGTAAACAGTAGAACCACCGTTTACAGAGTACATTAAGAAGAAAAGAGCAAGCATGCATGTCATCATGATCCAGTATTTATTTTTGAATAATGCTTTCAGCCCTTCCTTGAAAGGGACATCAACGGCCTGACCGTTTTCATCGTGTGCAGCCGCTTTTACACGTTCCTTTGTACCAAAGAAAGTGAACAGGAATGCGATCACTGCTAACAGACCAAGTACACAGAATGCTTTTGTCCAGGCTGATACGTTGTCACCGAAGAACTCTACCAGTGGAAGTGTTACTGTATTGATGATCAGTGTTCCTGCAGTTGCCAGCAGGTTACGGAAAATGCTCAGTACGGATCTTTCATATGGATCCTGTGTCATCAGGGCATTTAAAGATGAATAAGGTACATTGATCGCTGTATATACAACTGTTGATGTCAGGTTGTATGTTACGAAGATGTAAACCAGCTTTGCTGTCTGCCCCCAGGATGCGGGAACGGAAAACAGAAGCACGCCGCATACGGCAAATGGAATACACATACGTAGGATCCAGGGTCTTGCTTTACCGAATTTGGATTTTGTTCTGTCTACGATAACACCCATGATAATATCACTGATACCATCAAAGATTCTTGATACCATCATGATCGTACCTACTGCCAGTGCACTTACCCCTGCATAATCCGTGTAGTAGAATAATAAGAATGCGGACATTGCTGTGTAGATGATGTTACAGCCGAAATCGCCGCAGCCATAAGAAAATCGTTCTAAAATCTGCTTAAAGGTCAATTTACTCTTTCCCATTTTGTAGCTCTCCTCTTTCTTGCTAAATCTTTTTCATGCAGAAAGTTGTTTTCCATTCTGCAAAGACTTTTTCCATTGTTATTATCGCTTATAAAATAGTTGTTTGCGCTCACATCTATCTTTATTTGTAAGCTTATTTTACAGTAGCCTTTCTAAAATGTTTAGTATCTATACTCACCGAAAAATAGGTCGATATTCTCTTTTTCCATTGCATGCAATCATATCGTATGTTATGATCCGGGTAACATATAAACTACAGGTCACATAACGGGACTTCATCCTATTCTGTAAAGGTGGTTGACATAACATGAGCACAACGCATGAGATCGTCCTGACTCCGGTCACAACCAAAGTACGTTTTTATACTTCTGTCGATAATGGCAGTTATATTCCCTCTCACTGGCACAGAGCGATCGAGATCATTTATATTCAGACCGGCGCTTTGACCGTCACAGTGGAATCCCATACGCAGAAGCTGACTGCCGGACAGTGCATCCTGATCAATTCCAACGTGGTGCACTCTACCCAGTGTACCATTCCAAATACAGCGATCGTATTCCAGATCCCGCTGGACTTTATTGAAACCTATATTCCACAGGTGCGTTCTCTTCTGTTCCATCTCCCGGAAGGCTCCGCCGATCCAAAGGAACGTACCAAGCTGGATATTTTCAAAAACACGCTGGAAAAGATGCAGATTGCCAATGATATGCAGCCGGATGGTTTTTTACTGCGTTTTAACAGTCTGCTGTTTGAAGTGCTGTTCCAGCTTTATCACAGCTTCAGCACAAAAGTCATGCATTCCGATTTCAGTAAAAAGAAAAAAGAACTGGATCGTTTAAATCCAGTTCTTCAGTATACAACCGAGCATTATAATGAACCGATCTCCATTCAGGAGATCGCAGATGTTGCCTGCCTGCAACCGGGCTACTTCTGTCGTTTTTTCAAAAGCAACATGGGAACCACCTTTTTGGAATACCAGAACGAGCTCCGTCTGTCCCATATTTATCAGGATCTGATCACAAGCAAGGATCCTGTCAATGTCATACTGGACAGACACGGCTTTACCAATTATAAGCTGTTCCGCCGCGTTTTCCGGGAGCACTTCGGTGATACGCCGCTGAAAATACGTCAGATGCATGCACAAATCAATTAAATAACGTAACTATAAACAAACTATGAAACTTTTTATATCTTTCCCTGCATGCTTTCTTCCACACATACCTGATTTCTGCCACTGTTCTTGGCAATATACAATGCCTGATCCGCTTTCTTTACCGCGTGATTGTAATCGCCGCCTTCATAAAGCGTGACTCCGATGGAAACCGTAACAGGGCATACACTTCTTGCCTGCGTCTCTATTGTCCTGCGGATTTTTTCTGCACGGTTTACCGCCATGACAGGCGATTCCTGTGTGATCAGCAGAAACTCTTCTCCGCCCCAGCGGATCATGTAATTTGGTACATCCATCGTCTGTGAAACAACCAGTTTGACAATTTCCTTCAGTACAACATCTCCGCCCTCATGACCATAAGTATCATTCACATGCTTAAACAGATCAATATCCATCAGCTGCACGCATAAGTTTTTGCCGCCAAAGCACCGGAAACATTTCTTCTCATCAATAATGGTATCCATAATATTGCGGTTGTAAATCCCCGTGAGCTGATCATGATATGCATTTTCTTCCAATTGCCGCTTTGCCTCGTACTGAGCAAGATATGTCTGTTCTATTGCATAGTCGACCATACAGATCCCCACATAAAACGGGATTCCCAGGATCAGCATCATAGCAAATTCCGGATAATGCAGAAATGTATTGGCAACCGCAATATCCACAAAAATAGGACCTGTCAGCACAATGCCCCACTTGCATGGTGCAGCAAATCCCAGCAGAATAAAGGCTGCCATGATAATGATAAAACCGTCACTTGCAAATGTCAGATCCGGCAGGTACACACAAGCGCCGATCGTACACCACATGACACTGTGCCCTACCAGATAGGAAATCGGTACAATGATCCTGTAATCATTGACCTTTGCATTGACGATCATAAATATGGCAAACGGGAGCAGGATGGCAATTCTTGCCGGAACCGTCACCGGATTGATCCTTCCGAACAGATACCAGTCTGATATTGTATAAAATAAAGAAGAGATGCTGAGCACGATCACCAGCCACATATTCATTTTTCTGTAATATTCAAACTTTGCCTGATAAAATGTACTGTCTTTTTTCATTTTCTATCCCCTGGATACCCACAGCTAACGCAGACTGCGCAAGTATTCCTTTTTTTCTTTTGTGATCCGGTAGCTTTCGACCGCTTTCTGGATCGTTTTTCTGTGTACCCATTCCGACAGACGCCGCTCCTCTAAATAAGGGATCGTCTCCTCCCACTGCTTTGCAAGTGCTGTCGCCAGATACCATGCGATCATCATATTTACATAATATTCCTCTGACTGTACCGCCGTGACAAGCTCCAGATATGCCGGATCAAAATCCGCATCCAGATAAAGGCGCAGCAGCAGACCAATCCCATAACGTACTACATATGTTTTTTCGGATGAAATCCATTTTCTGATAACCGCTATAAGTTCTTTTTTGTGCTTTTCAAAGCATTTTGGTGCCGGCAGATCACAGGTTGCCCAGTTGTCCACATAGGGCAGAAAGCGTTCCACCTCTGCCAGACAGCTCTCATAGTCCTTGATCTGCGCCACCAGCATCATGTGCAGATTGTTTTCTTCATAATATTGATGTGGCAACCGGTGCAAAAACTGTTCTGCTTCTGCCGTTTGCGCCAGCTGCTTTGCAAACCTTCGAAGCTGCGGCGTCCGTATTCCGATGATCGTATCCTTATCGATTCCCGGCATTAAATTGCTTTGAAAATCCCTGTACGCCGGATCCTGCATGGAAAATAGCTGCTTTTGTAGTGAAGTCATGGGGTATACCTGTTTGCTTATCTTTATTTTAAAATATTATGATATTGGGGTCAAAAGCCTGGGCTTTGATGCCTGCGGATTGTTCCGTGCTCTGCACTCCCACAATCCTGCCCAATATTCGCATATCGTGGGATTAACATCCCACTTTTATGCTCATATCGGGGCGGGTCCCAAGGTCTTTCAACCACTTATGAGCAAGCTCATGTGGTTTTAGACCTTTTGACCCTGGCATCAAAATATTATACCATAAAATATTTCCCCCATAAACATTTACAAACAAAAATAAGCGTGTTACCATCTTTATAAAACAGTTGGGAGGTACATTATGGCAGAGATAAAATGGAAAGACAGAAAACGTATCATTTTCGGTCTTCCCTGGACATTTACAAAATACAGTTTAACGGAAGACAGACTTTTTATCAGCACAGGCTTACTCAGTACAAAAGAGGATGAAGTCCGTCTGTACCGGATCATGGATCTTTCTCTGGAGCGTAAGCTCTGGCAGCGGTTATTCGGTCTTGGCACGATCAAGTGCTGTTCTGCCGACAAAACGTTGGGCGATTTCGAGATCAAAAATATTAAGGATTCCAAAAATGTCAAGGAAATGATTTCTGAACTGGTGGAGGAAGAACGTTCCAGAAAAAGAGTCAGCAGTCGCGAATATATCAGTCATGATATGGATGATGACGATGATGACGATGATGTTGATTCAGACCGGTAAATTAGGTTACAGAGGCGAAACAGGCTGCCAGACAGGCAGCCTGTTTTACTATTTCCGTATAGAATAAATCAGCATCCTTTCTGAGCTGATGCAGCACGTAATGCTCCAGACAGCCCAGACGATACACATTCCAAAAGCTCTCTCTTACGAGATTTTCTACTTCTCTGTATTCCTTTTCTTTCTCCGTCCGAATGATTGCGTATTCCGCTTCAAACGGGAAGTTTTAATTGCTAAATCGGATTACGCATGTTCTTTCCATTCAATTCAAGGCGGAATGCCTTATGAATGATACGGTCATGCTTTGATTTCTCCTCTTTTCGTCGATAACTACTGTTTTTTCCGGTGTGCCACAAATACAGCTACAGATCTTGGCTTGAGCCAATACTCCTGAATAGCCGCTTTTTTACATTCTTCTTCAATCCCGTCCAGTGCAGTATCTGCAAAGCATCTCCATTCATACATTTCCGGAAGCTTCGGAAGCTCAAATGTCTGTCCCTCCCAATAGACATTAAATGCGACATATACCAGATCCTCTCTCTGATTGGTCTTTCCTGCATAGCAGATGGCAAGCCCCTTTGTATCCTGATTGATCATGCTGTCCCATGGGCGGTTTGTGTGAACACTTACTGCCGGAAAGCCGGTATCCGAAGGCTTCTGATTGCTCCGGATTACCGGATGCCTTCTCCTAAACCAGATCATTTTCTTAAAAAAAAGGTACAGCTCTTTGTTGGTATCCAGCCGTTTCCAGTCCAGCCAAGAAATCTCATTATCCTGACAATAGGGATTATTATTTCCAAAACGTGTGTCTCCAAATTCGTCCCCGGCAAGAAACATCGGGGTTCCCCGGCTGCACATCAAAGATACACAGGCATTTTTCATCATTTTAAGACGAAGTCTGCAAATCTCCGGATCTTCCGTTTCTCCCTCCGCTCCGCAGTTCCAGCTCCGATTATCATCATGTCCGTCCGTATTGTTCCACCCATTGTCTTCATTGTGTTTTCCATTATAGGAATAGAGGTCCCAGAGTGAAAAGCCATCATGACAGGTAAGAAAGTTAATTGAAGAAGCATATCCCCGGTACTGTCCGGAATAAAGATCCAGCGAACCGGTCAGTCTGCTTGCCGCTGCTTTCGCATACCAGAAATCTCCTTTCAAAAAGCTTCTCATATCATCTCGGTATTTCCCATTCCACTCTGCCCAACGCGAAAAGGCAGGGAAACTGCCAACCTGATAAAGTCCGCCGGCATCCCAGGCCTCTGCAATAAGCTTCACATTTCTGAGAATAGGATCCTCTGCCAGATTTTTAAGAAGCGGCGGCTGGCTTGCAGGTGAACCGTCCTCATTTCTTCCGAGAATGCTGGCAAGATCAAAACGGAAGCCATCTACATGATATTCTATTGTCCAATACCGCAGACATTCCAGAATCAGCTGCTGGACCACCGGATGATTGCAGTTTAACGTATTACCGCATCCGCTGAAATTATAATACATACCTTCCGGTGTTAACATATAATAAATCCTGTTATCAAAGCCTTTAAATGAAAAGAAAGGGCCATTTTCATTTCCTTCTGCCGTATGATTAAAAACAACATCCAGAATTACCTCAATACCATTGGCATTCAGTTCACATATTAATGCTTTCAGTTCATCGCCTTCCCGGTTAAACTCTTTTTTTGCCGTATAGCTGGTATTGGGTGAAAAAAAGCTTACCGGATTATACCCCCAATAATCCAAAAGCGTTCTGCCGTTAACCTCACGCCTTCCCATGGTCTCGTCAAATTCAAAAACAGGCATCAGCTCAACCGCTGTAATTCCCAGATCCTTCAGATAAGGAATCTTCTCCCGGATTCCCTCAAAGGTACCCGGGTAACGTACTCCGGAGGAGGCATCCTTTGTAAATCCGCGTACATGAAGCTCATAAATGATCAAATCCTCAATCGGTCTGACCGGATCTGCATGATCTCCCCAATCAAAATCATTAACTACCACCCTCGCCCGGTACTCGTGATCCAGATTGGGCTGTTCACCCCAGACACTTTGACCGGTAACTGCTCTTGCATATGGATCCAGCAAAGGTTTCTTTTTATCAAAAATAAGACCCTTTTGGGGGTCATACGGTCCATTCACTCGATATGCATATTCAAAATCATAGATATCCAGTCCGAAAACAAACATGGAATAAACCCTTCCGATCCGGTAATGCTTCGGAAACGGCAGGACTGCATAGGGTTTTCTTTCTCCTCTGTGATACAAAAGGAGCTCCACATCTGTTGCTTCCATAGAACAGACTGTAAAGCTGACTCCCTCTCTGAGTGCCGTAGCTCCATTAATCCCATAAAAACCCGGTCTGACATCATATCCCTTAATCTTCTCCAAGGGCAGGAGATGCTTATGCTCTGCCACCCCAATCCTGTTTTCATTCATAGACCAACCTTCTCCTTTTAATATGGTCCATTATAGCATAGAACTGCAGGAGAATCCAAATCTGTCAAAATACACGCAGACCTGATATAAACGGTATCAAAAATTACGGAAACAGATAATCCACAAGCTGTCTGTTTTTTGCTATATCCTGATTCACATTTGTAAAAACCAGATAAGCCTTGGAAGCATCTGTCTGCAAATAGCCGGCAATATCTGTTTTATCCAGACACAACGCTACCGGATATTTCCCATCCTGCATATTTTGATAATTGAGTCTCCATTCCAGACGATGATATTGCTCTTTGGAAAGCACCTTACCAAGATCAGCATAAAAATCAGATTCCACAAAATACCCAAGTGCCTGCTCGTCCAAAATCATATAGCTGTACTCACCGACTGAGATTTGTGCAATCAATGCCATCTCATAGGAATCCTGGTCTAGCGGTGCATCACTTGAAAAAGAAAGTGTATTGTCCGTTGATAAATAAGAAACTGAAGCTTTTGGATTTTTATGGCAGGCTGATAAATAATCATCTGTCAGATACACCACACCCTGTGGAGATATTTCTACATCCACCAGACAGCCTGAGGCAAGTACCTCTCTGCGATTTTGTCTTATATCAAAGCCAAAATGAAGCACCATTGCCAGAAAAATCAGGGCAATTATACATTTTAAAAGATAGTACGTCTTAAAATATGACCATCTTTGCCGACTATCCATCTGTTTAAATTCAGACACCCTTAATTTCCATTTCTCTTTTATCTTCATTCTCTTACTCCACTTTATTAATCTGTCCCTGCTTTTTCTTGTATTTCTTCTCCTGTTTTTTCCTTTTCGTGTTCTACCTTAAGAAATGCCCTGGCATACATTCCGGCAGCATAATATAATGAAAGCGTTGTACAAAACAGCCAGATTCCGATAAACCAGTTCATATAATGAAATCCGATATAATACGGGATCACTTCAAGGAATATGACGAGTATCATCTTTGGAAGGTGTAAAAGTGAAAACAACACGGCATTGCGCACTGCACCGCGGATTGTTACATGATACCTTGCGAGGATCGGAAAAACACAAAAAACCGACATAACGACAAGCACGGTCAAAACAAAAAGCGCAATCTGAAAAAAAGAGACCGCATTTGTCATCCCGGTCTTTTTAAGCAAAAACCAGTCCATTGCCAGAAAAGCACTCAGAAATACTGATAAAAGCCACAACAATGTTGCCTGCTTGAAATTGTCCCTGAATGAATTGATAAAAGCCTTAAAAACATTCGGCTCTTCCTTTCGTGCCAGCTTCATTGCCACATAATATTTTGCCGTGACCGCCGCGCCCACCGTAAAAAGCGGAATAGAAAAAATCACACACAAAACATTCAATATCACATAATCGGCAATTCGTCCCAGCATTACCATAAAATCACTGTCATATCGCAGAAATCCCATTCTCTGCACCCCACTTTACTTTTCTCTTATTCTGCCTGTTCGCTCTGATCAAGCCTTCTTATCAGTTCCTTTTGTAACGCTCCATACAATATATCCGGATTGCATGCATGATACTGTTCTGTATAGCTTTCCCATGTACTGTCAAAATCCTGTGACATGATCACCTGCGGAAGATAATTGTGTTTGACCTGATCAAGCCTGTCCATTACCTCTCCCTCTGTCGTATCCGCGGTCAAAGTATCTGTATATGAATACATTGGATACCATACTCCCGGTTCATCATTGGTCCCGATCATGTCAACATATGTACTGCATCCATATGCAGCCAGACATTCCTTCACATCCTCCGGGCACGTTGCATAAAAATCATTGGGCTGATACTCCGGCGCAAAGGCATTTATTTTATCTGAAAGTTTACCCTCCCATCTGGGAAAATACGCATAGGAACAAAAATGTGAGCTCTTTTGGATAGCATCTCCCGCCTTTGTGCGCTGATTTTTTGTCCGGTAAAATCTTCCATGCTCATCAACATGATAATCAACATTTTCCACACCCCAGAACCGCAGTTTCATGATCTCTTCATCCATCAGATCATTAATAAACTGCATGGCTCCGGGAATATCCTCACAGTTTATGGTGATTGAAATTCCATCCGATGTATTGATCTCACTACCGCGCTTTACATGCCATTTATTTTTTATTCCTTTATCAATTGTGATAGGAAGAGGTACATAATTGCACCCCTCGATATCCACGCTTTCCAGACTGTCATTGATGTTGTAGGCAAACTGCCACCATTGATCGACCATGCCAAGCACACAACCTGTCGACAATTTTTCCAGATACTCCTCATATGTCTGTACAAAAGATTCGGGATCGATCATTCCCTTTCGATATTCCTGATTAAGCAGCCTGAAATATCTTTTTGCCGTCAACGACATATTATAATCTATAACCTTTTTCCGGACCGGATCCACAATACAACATCCATCATTCGGATAACCATCCAGAAACTGTGGTGGATTTTCCAGACAGAAAAAACGCCAGTCATCACATAATATCGTAAACGGGATATTCGGCTGCCCATTTTCAGCTACCGGATTGGCATTGTAATAATCTTCCAGCAATTCAAAATATTCTCTGACCGTATGAATTTGCGGATATCCGGCCCATTTCAATACACGTGTCTGAATCCAGAATGCTTCTCCCTCATGAATAACATCACTGCTTTCTCCTTTTGCAACTCCAAATTGCGGAATCCAATAAATATGCCCATCCTCCTGACGGAAAAGCTCCCATTCCTTTTCGGACATATAGTTTTTTATATTAGGATAATCATCCCAGTACTCATCAATCGGGATCAAAGCACCTGCTTTTAAAAGCTCTGCATCTCCGGATATAAAATCAGGGTATTTCCCACTTGCAATATAAGATGCAATTGCTGTGTCCGCTGTTTGACCGGTAAGCCAGATTTCTTCACAGCTTACTCCCGTCTTTTGCGCTATCAACTTTTTGATTTCATTTTCCTCATCCCTCGGCTCTCCAAGTACACTGAAAAAAGCGGTAAAGGTTTTGATTTTATTTTGCGAATGTCTTTTTTCTATCTGTATTCCTACAATTAACACAAACAGCAAAAGCAATATACCGAATACTGCAATTATTTTTTTCTTCATCTGCATCATCTCTTCCTATATTTTCAATTATGATATCAGGGTCAAAAGGTCAAAATACCTTTTGACCCTAACATCATATTATATGATGTCAGAATTAAAAAATCAAAAAACTTTTTGCCTGTTTATTTTAATAAATCCGATAACTGCCGCTCAATGCAAGAAATGCGAAAAAGTAAAGACAGTTATCATAATATCTTCTATCTCCCTGCCTGAGTGCGGTATTCCAAAACATACGCACACAGCTTTCGGCATTTTCCGACACCGAGGCCAGAGAAGCATGGGCATTTGTCGCGATTATGGCAACCGGATGCAATGCAGGCTTTGAAAGAACCGTTCCATCCAATTCATAAACATACGCCCTGCTGTTTTCATCCAGAGTCTCACAGAAAAAGCGCTGTAATCTGTCTACCTCTTCTACCTCCCAATCATCAGCCGCAAACCATGCATAGTCCATTGCAATATTGGCTATTGTGCGGTATGCATCACTATAATACCAGTCATGTCTGCCACCCCACGTTTCATAATCCGCCGAATACGGACTGCCGTCAAATTCCGCATATTCGGCACACAATCCTGTCTGCGGATGGCAGGCTTTTTTCAGATATGCACGGCTTGCCTCCGCCGCCTCCTGAAAAAACTGCTGGTCCTCTTTTCTGGTCCATCTTCCAAATAACTCATAAAAATGCGGCAGATGATAAGACGGATCAGAAAAATCCACATCTGTTATAAAACGGATCAATCTGTTATCCGGATTCCACATAGCCCTTCCCGGTTCACCATTTTCACCTTTATGGATACAGACTGACAATATCTGCTTTGCCTGACAGCTATAACAAAAAATTCCCTCTCCGTCTCCCCATCTGTGTGAGGCGAAAAATAGAGCCATCGCAAAATATTCCTCTCCGTCGGGTGCGGCACCATACGCATTTTTTTTACCATCTGTCTGACAGGACCATGCAAAATAACCTGCATTATCTCCTGTTGTCATATACATATAAGTCATAACCCATTTCCACAAACGGTCAAATTCTTCCTTTTTATCCATCTGCACACACATCATCATTCCATACGACATTCCCTCGGTTCGAACATCATGATTTCCTGTGTCTTCTATATATCCCATATCCGGCTCCACCGGATGATACAGACGTTCTTCCTCCGTTCCGTAGAAAATGGTTTGAAAGATTTCATTTTTCCTATTTTCAATCTCTTCTTGTTTATATCCATATTCCTGAAATACGTTTCTGTATTTTCCGGTTGCAAAGGCACCTTTCGCAATAAATTCCATCCTGAATAATCCTTTCTGTCCTTATTATTCCTTTACACCGCCAATTGTCAGACCTGCAACAAAGTATCGCTGAAGGAAGGGATACAGACAAATGATGGGAAGCATTGTAATAACAGTTGCCGCTGAACGGACCGTAACAGGTGTAACGGTAGAAACATTGGCCGCATTAACACTTGTAGCACTTCCGCTTTGCTGCATAACCGAAGACAAAAGCTTCATCAATTCATACTGCAGGGTGGTATATTCTGTTTTCATACGGTTATAGATCATGGCGTCAAACCATGAATTCCATTGTCCAACCGCAACAAACAAAGCAACGGTTGCATAAACCGGCTTACATAGCGGTGAAATGACCTTGACAAAAATCGTCATATAACCTGCGCCATCAATTTTAGCAGCATCTTCAAGGGCTTCGGGAAGTCCCTGCATATAAGTCCTTAACACCAGCACATTAAACGCACTTACCATACCTGGAATAACATATACCCAGAAGGAATTGGTCAGTCCCAATGTTTTATAAAGCAACAGGACCGGAATAAGTCCGCCATTTACATACATCGTGATAACCCAGAACAGGGACAGCTGGGATTTAAACAGGAATTCCTTTCTGCTGATGATATATGCCAGCAACGCATTTGCCACAAGCGCCAGCAGTGTTCCGATCACGGTTCTTGCCACGGTAACAATCGCACCGGTGATAATATTCTGCATATGTAATACAACCGTATAGTTTTTAATTGAAAATTTTCTGGGGATCAGATGGATTCCTCCCCTTACCGCATCCGTTCCGTCATTAAAAGACAGGGCAACTGTATTTAACACCGGATATAACGTAATAACCACAAACAATATCATAAATATTGTGTTACAGATGACAAACACCGTATCTGCCGTGATGCCTTTTCTCTTACTTTTCACACCTTTGCTCAAAACCACAGGCTCAGTGATTTCACTTTTATCCATTTCCAGATTTTCTTTATTTTCCATCTGTTTCACCTCCTTAGAACAATCTTTCTTCACCGGTTCGTTTAGCAACACCGTTTGCTATCACGATCAGGATAATTGCAACCACGCTCTTAAAAATACCTGCTGCGGTACCCAGAGAATAATCACTCTGGCTAATTCCCCATGTCAGCACGTAAATATCAATTGTATCCGAAACATTTTTTATCAATCCGTTTCCCAGCAGATACTGGATCTCAAAACCGGCATTCAGTATATTTCCGATATTCATTAATAGCAGTATCATGATCGTCGGTCTTATTCCGGGCAGTGTTATATATTTTATTTTTGCCCATCTTCCCGCACCGTCAATTGCCGCTGCCTCATACAGACTGGGATCAATAGAAGTAATCGCCGCCAGATAAATAATGGCATTCCAGCCGGTCTCCTTCCAGATATTTGCAAAAGCAACAATCGGCCAGAATAGCTCAGGAACCGAAAAAAAGCTGATGGGCGAACTTATAATGTGTGCTTTTACAAGCAATTCATTGATAATACCGTTTGCAGATAAAGCATCATGTAAAATACCTGTTACAATGATCCATGAAAGGAAATGCGGCAGATATGAGATTGTCTGAATTGTCTTTTTTGCTAATCTGGAACGTACTTCATTTAATAAAATAGCAAAGAGAATTGCCATCACAAATGTACAGACCAGATTTAAAATACCCATACAAAGTGTATTTCTGATAACCTTCAGAAATGTCTGATCCTCGAATAAAAACTGGAACTTTCCAAGTCCTACAAATTTAGAATGTAAAAGACCTGTTTTAGGCTTGTAATTTTGAAAAGCCATAACCCATCCGCCAAGCGGAATATAATAAAATACAAGTCCGTATACCGTAAAAACCGCAGCCCATATCAAAAGTACACGCTGTTTTACAAGATTTTTTCTGGTAACCGAAACACTCATATTGTTTTCTTTTTTGCTGCGTTTCATAAATTGCCTCCTTTACCATCCGCATTACTGTTTTCTTAAAAACAGGCGGTTACAGTTACCTGTAGGCAACTGAACCGCCTATTTCATATTGTCATTGGAAAATCAGATTAATTACCTACTCTTCTGTCAAGTTCTTCCTGCATTTCATCCAGAAAAGCCTGTGGATCGCATGCATCATAAGCATCCATATAACTATCCCATTCGGAATTGAAATCCTTTGCCATAACAACCTTAGGAAGCCATGCATGCTTGGTTTCGCCCATCTTTGTCCATGCTACGCCACCAGGGGTATCTGTAGTCATACTGTTAGAGTAAGAATACATCGGGAACCAGGAACCCAATTCCTTTTCAACAGAGCCTATCATATCCGGATACGAATCTGCACCATATGCCTCAAAGCACTTTACAAGTGGCTCTGCAAGACCGGCAAAAAATTCTGATGTCTGCTCAGAAGGCTGCATTGCATTGATACCATCCTTGCTCGTTCCAAGCCACTGTGGGAAATAGCTGTATCCGCAAAGATGAGACGCTTTGTATTCTGTATCAGCACACTGAATTCTCATATCCTCTGTTCTGTAATACAGACCATCGTCATCCACGAGGTAATCTTCACCTTCAACACCCCAGAAACGCAGATCATGAATATCCTGCTCAAGAATATCATTTACAAACTGGAATGCAGCATCTACATCCTCACAGCTCTTTGTAATCGCAAGACCACTTGAATTGTTGAGTGTATCCGCATATGTATGCCACATATTATCCATGCCCTCTTTGGCTGTCAAGCCAAGCGGTACATAGTTGCAGCCCTTTAAATCAAGTCCTGTCTGCTTAAATACATCATTTACAGTATAAGCAAAATCCCACCACTGGTCACACATACCAAGAACAGCACCTGTAGAAAGCTTTGCAATATATTCATCATATGTCTGTGTTGCAAATTCAGGATCAATGTATCCCTTGTTATATTCTTCATTTAACTTATTGAAATACATTTTTGCCGTAGGAGTTGTATTATAGTCAACAATCTTCATAGTATCCGTATCTACAATAACCGAACCGTCATTCGGATAACCATCCAGAAATTGAGGTGCATTTTCAATACAGAAATATCTCCAGTCCTCGCAAAGCATTGTATAAGGAATTACCTTTGCTCCATCCTCTGTGGTCGGATTGGCATCTGCATATCTTTCCAACAGGTCATAGTACTGATCAAGAGTCTCGATCTTTGGATAGCCGCCCCATTCAAGAACCTTTACCTGTATCCAGAAGGCCTCATCATTATGGGTTGTGGAACGATTTTCTCCATATGAATTCTGGAATGCATTTACCCAGTAGATATGTCCGTCATCCTGTCGGAATTTGTCCCATTCTTCATCTGAATACAATTCCTTGATATTGGGATATTTATCGATATAGTCATCCCATGCAACAAGTGCATCTGCATCATACAGCTGCTTGGATGCATCACCGCCATCAATAAAATCAGGATATTCATCACTTGCAATGATCGTACCGATTGCTTCATCGGCTGTCTGCCCGGTCAGCCAGGTTTCTTTAACCCTTACACCAACCTTCTTTGCTATGATTTCCTGAATATCATTTCCATCATTGATCTCCGGCTGCGGCATAGCTCCAAAAAATGTGAAATTTTTAATTTCATCTTCAGAATACTCTTTGTCTGTTCCGGTATCCGTATCTGTCGTTGAAGTTTCTTCCGTATCAGATTCCGTTTTCTCTGCCTGTGTTGTTTTTGCATTGTCCGATCCACAACCTGTCAGCATGGAAGCTGCTATCATCGTGGTCGTAAGTAGTGCTGTGAATTTTTTAAATTTCATGTTTACCTCCCTTTGTATTTTTGAAGTGTTTAACCTTGTATTATTATAGTAAAATAAAGAAGGCAATAATAAACCCGAAAAAGTATAGATAAAACACCGAAAAAATATAGGGAAATGCCATTTAGCATTTCCCTGTCAAAAATTCCCGTATCCATTCATATATCATGTCCTGCTGTACAGCCGTATAACAATGGTCTGCACTATCCATAAGCATCAGCCTGCATTTTTCCGGGCCGTAGATCATCCGCGCCTTCTCGGCATACCGATAATCCACCACACTGTCTTTTTTTCCATGTACAAGCAGCACATCCCCATGATAATCACGGATTTCCTTCCAGATATCCATGAAAAAAACGGTGTCATGAAAATTTTTTCCTACCGGCATTACTCCACCGGAAATGACCAGGGGCACATTCTGTACATCATAACTACCTCCCGCAAGCTTTCCCGCTCTCGCATGATCCGGAATACAAAAAGCCGGGCTTAAGAGGATCAATCCATTTATATGCAGCTGTGGATTGCGGGCAGCCACCAGAGCACTCACAAAACCACCCTGGCTATATCCCAGTAAAAAGATATTTTTATCGTGCATATACGGAAGTCCCCGGACATAAGCAATCACCGCCATCAGATCGAGACATTCTGTTTCCCCTGACATTGTCAGATGACTGCCGTCACTTTCACAACCGGGTGCCGGACATCCACCGCAAAAATCAAAGGTAAACACAGCATACCCAAAAGCAGAAAACACCTGTCCATATTCATAAAAAGGCTTTCTGTTTTGATTCAATCCATGACTGACGATCACAACACCTTTACAGCTTTTTATTGGCAAAAAAGCCGTGCCTCGTATGATCAGGTGTCCCCTTTTGCAAAAAAATTCACTTTCCCTGAAACTACTCATCGTGACCCTCTCCGGTTTCCATCGAAAATGCGGCAAACGCAGCATTTCCCTCTCCTCTGTATGTAAAATACAGACTGTGTATACCATCCGGGATATCCACATCGGTATATGCCCATTCCCAGACATTTGTATTTTCCACATGGATCGTTGCTATTTTCTCTCCTTGAGGCATAAGTCTGATTTCAAAATCACCGCTTGCATAACCGCGTGTTGCTATTCCGATCCTTTTAATATGTCTGATATCAAAGTACTTAAAGCCAAGCGTTGCCGTATCCTTTATATTTGCTACATAGCCGTTTTCTTCATCACCATCTCTTCCATCCTGCATGATCCTCGGAAAAGCATCTCCTCCGACATAGACCGATGGAACCTCGGTAAAAAGCTGACAGGCCAGATAAGCCGGATAAATGCCGCTCCCCGACAGCGGTCCACGATTTAGTCCACAGGAAGTCAGCTCCGATTGCTGTATACTGCCATCCTTTTTAAAATGCAGCAATTCCGCACATCCCTGTCTGGAATACCATGTACCGTTTGTATGACGATGATAAAAAATATACCATTCCGATCCGATCTTAATCATACTGCCATGGTTGTTTCCGCCGTATGCCGAGGGCAGGTTGGCGGGTTTGTAGGTGTCAATATACATATCGCAATTGCTTACAAGCACACCACCATATACAAAACCACCGGTAGGATGTCTGCTTACTGCATAGCAGAGCTCATGCATAAGCTCCGAGGAGTAAATAAAATAATACATATCCCCCTTTTTTCTGATCGATGCTGCTTCAAAATAAGCATGTCCTTCATATCCGCTGCCGGCGCTATATTCCTGCCCCGGTACAATGATCACCGGAGCTTCCACTATCGTCAGCATATCCTCTGAAAGAACAACAGCCATGGCACCGGACCGGCTTTTATCACCTTTAGGACAAAATCCGGTATACAGATAAGTCTTATTACCTTCTGTCAGAACCCCCGGATCAAACTGCGGCTCATCTCCTTCTTTTTCACCAAGCCTCGTACCATCCGCATAATGTACGTAACCGTAAAATTCATATGCTCCCGCCGGCGTATCACATACAGCTACTGATACGACAGACACCTTATCCAACACATAATAAAGATAATATCTTCCATCCGGCCCTACTGTAACATCCGGCGCATACAGGCACATTTTTTCATCCCGGTTCATGGGATCCTGATTTTTTTTATAAATAACACCCTCATATCTCCAGTTTCCCATGTCATCTACGGGTGCTGACCAACACACATAATCTCCCAGACAAAAAACATATCCGTTATATTTATCATGGGAACCAAATACATAAACCCGGTCCCCAAAAACATAGGGTTCTCCGTCAGGAATATACTCCCACGATGGCAGATACGGATTAAATGCCTGTTTTTTCAAATTCATTCCTTCTCCTTTATAACCTGCTCATAAGAATATTTTATCATATTCCATGAATGCTTCTTTAACATAAAACTCTGTGTTCCCCGGTCCGTCGGTTTTATATCAACTTTTCTTGGTGTTACTTCCTGCCTGTCCTGTGTATTGACCGCATCCAGATCATCGGAATACAATTCAATATGCTCTGTGGGACTGCACTTTCCAAAATCTTCAAAGATCAGGGAAAGTTCCATATCCTCCTCCAGCGATCTGTTTACTGCAAAGACAACAAGCTCCTTTTTATCCGGATGGTGTATCACCGATCCTGCAAGATATGGAATATCCGTTTCATCCGATGAACGATAGGTGTCGCTTTCCGTAACCATGCGCAGCACTTCACCTCTTCCCTGTGCAGATGCGTACAAAAAAGGATAAAAAATGGTCTGTACCCATGTACCGCCGCCCGTTTTTGTCATAATAGGTGCAATAACATTGACCAGCTGCGCCAGACAGGCGATTTTCACTCTGTCACAATTATTCTGAAGCGCCATCAGCATCGTTCCCACCAAAAGTGCATCTCTGAAATCATAAACATCCTCTAATTGTGACGGCGCAATCTGCCATTTGTCTATTTTATCCTGATTGCTGTGAAACCATACATTCCATTCATCAAAGGAAAGGTAGATTGTCTTGTCGCTATGCTTTTTTGCCTTCACCGCATCACAAAGAGCCACCACCGATTTTATAAATTGGTCCATATGAACAGCTTTTCCAAGATAATCCTCTGTGGTACCGTTTTCATTTCCATAGTACTGGTGCATGGATATATAATCCACCTGCTCATACGTATGTTCCAATACGGTAAGCTCCCATTCTCCAAAGGTTTCCATGTTGTACCCGGAGCTCCCACACGCTACCAGTTCGATATCCGGATCAATCAGACGCATCTGCTTTGCTGTCTCGGCGGCCAGCTTTCCATATTCCTCTGCTGTTTTATAACCAATCTGCCAGGGTCCGTCCATTTCATTTCCAAGACACCACGTCCTGATGTCAAAAGGCTCTTCAAAACCATTTTTTCTTCTCATATTGGCATAATAGGTATCTGTATCGGCATTGCAGTATTCCAATAAATTTCTCGCATCCTCCGGTCCCCTTGTACCAAGATTGACTGCCATGATAATATCTGTATCAGCCCTTTTTGCCCATTCCTGAAATTCATCAACCCCAATCTGATTGGTCTCTATGACTCCCCAGGCCGGCTCAAGCTTTTGCGGTCTTTTTGATTTATCACCGGTTCCGTCCTCCCAGTGATATCCGGAGACAAAATTACCTCCCGGATACCGGACTGCCGGCACCGAAAGCTCTTTTACAAGCTTTATAACATCCTTTCGAAACCCACATTCATCCGCATTTTCATTGTCCGGCTCATAAATACCTCCATATACGGCTCTTCCCAAATGTTCGATGAACGAACCGTAAATGCGTCTGTCAATTTCCCCAATCCTGAAATTTTTGTTAACCAATATTTTTGCTTTCATATTCTGACATTCTCCTTTCTCCTGTTTACAAAAGCTACTCGTTCCGGCTGTTTTTCCTGTATTTGGATGGTGTACAGCCTTTTATCTCTATAAATTTCCGGATAAAATAATCATTATCCTTATATCCCACATCCTCAGCAATCTGACTGATCCTCTTATCAGTTTTCAAAAGCTGTTTCGCAGCTTCATTAATACGATAGTTGCTCAGATAATCCTTAAAGGACTGTCCATACTGCTTTCTGAAAATCTGCCCAAGATACGATCTGTTAACAAAATACTTTTTACTAAGCTCCCGCAGACTCAGATTATCGGCATAATTTTCACGTATTTCCTTTTCAATCTCCACAAGCACACCTCGGGAAACCTGTCTGCGTAACTGGGCCAGATAATCTGCATACTCGCAGCAAAATCTGGAAAGATGGATACAGCTGCCCCTCATAATTCCCTCTTCAAAGGAGCTTTCCGAAATAAACTGCAGTATCTGCTCCTGATTAACCTCATTATCCTGTTCGGATGCCAGATGTATCAGCTGGAACAAAAGATAATTAATATTCAGGCTGACACAGTCACCGGCTCTTCCCAGCCTGCCGATTTCTTCATACAGACCGTCCACACTTTTTCTTATTTGTATCTTTTCATTTTTCTCAATAGCCCCGATCAATGTGTCCAGACAGTTTTTGCACAATACAATTCCACTCTCGTTTACCTGAGCCTCTTTTTCATAATAATAAATATCTTTCTTTGGATGAAATGCAATTATGGATTTTAAAATACAAGCTGTACTGTAAGATTTGGAAATAGCGGAAATATCCTGCACCCTTTTACCTACCAGCATTTGTATCGGACACTGCATTATTGCTGAAAGATAGCTTTGAAAGGCCTGCATATAGACCTCCTGTGTCATTTCCGATTTGGATGCCATGTAATCGCAGTAAATAAATCCGATATCATAGCTTTTTTCGTCATGTGAAACATCGAAAACAGCATGATTTCCATCTTCACTGAGCCACTCGCAGCAGGCTCTGTAAAGCTCTCTTTGCTTTTCTCTGGCCACGCCATCCTCACAATCATCTCCGGGAATAAAAAACTCAATATCAACATATCTGACGCCCTCCGATATCTGCATATGATTTCTGATATAATCCAGATTCTTCCTGTCATACTTACCGTTCAGACATGCGATCAGATTGCGTGCCAGATAGGCGGCTTCCATCTCCTGCCGATCCTTTCTCCGAATCTCCTTTTTTTCCGACATGGCAGCTACCTTTTGCAAAACAGCGATAAGCTGCTCCTTTTCAACCGGTTTCAAAATATAATCAATACAATGATATCTGACTGCCTGTTGTGCATATGCAAAATCATTGTAACCACTCAAAATAATAAAATATGCATCTGAAATCTGATCACGTCGCACCTCTTCTAAAAGCTCAATACCGGACATAACCGGCATTTTTATGTCTGTCATCACCAGATCCACAGGATTTTCCTTCAGATAATCAATGGCCTCCTGCCCTGTCCGGACAGCACCGACCACCTCATAGCCTTCTGCATTCCAGTCGATCAGCACCTTCAGCCCCTGCAATATAAATGGTTCATCATCCACCAGTAATACCTTCAGCATTTTTCCCTCCTAGCAACTACTTCTCATCATTTGTTTTGATCGGAAGCCGGATCTGTATCATCGTACCAACTCCCTCTTCACTCTCAATCGAAAAACAGACTCTGTCGTCTGTTACAAGCTTCAGTCTCAGACACGCATTCATAATCCCCACCCGTCCTTGTTTCAAACGGTCTATGCTTGCATTTTCCATCTGATCCTGTATTTCTCTTACCATATCCTCATTCATTCCTTTGCCGGTATCCTCTACCTCAATACAGAGCATATCATCATCTTTACTGATCCGGACAAAAATCCATCCGGGCGTTACCTTACTTTCAATTCCATGTACACACGCATTTTCCACAAAGGTAACAACCGACAGCTTCGGAATACATATATTTTCACAATCCGGTTCCACTGAAACAGAATAGGAAAGCCGGTCGCCAAAACGATATTTCTGAAGTCCCAGATAAGCTTCTACAAAATCCATTTCCCTGCTGATGGGAATATCATCATTGCCCCAGTCAACATTCTGCCGTTCCATGATGGCAAGTCTTTCCACCATATCCGCTGTTTCAAACTCCTCCTTCAAAATACTGTGCATTCGGATACTCTCAAGAGCATTAAACAGAAAGTGAGGATTAATCTGCACATGTAATGCCAGAAGCTCCGCATTTTTCTTTGCAAGGCTCATCTCCCGTTCCCGGAGCTTGTCCTTGTAAACCGTTTGTATAAGACCGTTTGTCCGGTCTGCCATCCGGTTGTAATTGTGCATAAGCTGTGAGATCTCATCATCTCCCTGCACATTTTTTATCTCTATCAGCTTCTCACTGTCCACACTGTCAAAAACCTTACCAAGCTGAGCTATCCGCACAGTAACAGACCTCTCGATCAGGGTCATCAGAAAGAATGGCAAAAGCGTATTGATGAATATCAAAAAAAAGAGCAGCGGAACATTTTTGGCAAGTTGCTTCCACACGGCATCCTTCTGGCGCAGTACATAAATCTGATATGTATCACCATACAGTGAAATATCCTTCACATAACCGATATTCTTTTGCATGGTAAACTCCGAAAAATCCTGACCAAGATAATTATCCTTGGTATTTGATAAAAGAATCTTGCCATCCTTGCATATAAAAACGGGCAATTCATAATTCATTTTATCAATATCCCTTATTACCTTACTGTAATTAATTTCCAGCTTGATTACCTTTTCACATCCACGTCTTGCGGCAAAATTCATCTTACGTAAAAAAAGTATCTTTCGCTTAGGTGCCACTGCAGGACTTTGCCAGTCATCATAATAAAACAGCAGAACAGCATCTCTGTCATCCTGTTTCAATGTCTGATACCACGTTGTATCCCTGATTTTATCAATCGTACCAAATCTTCCACCGTTAACAAGGGTATTATTGTCTGCATAAATAGTGACCCTCACATCTCCTGAGTTTATGTTGCTGCCTAAAAAAGATTGATTCATAAACTCCTGATATTCCGTAACATAATCTAATGGGGTCTCATATCTTTTTTCCAGAAAATTTTCAATATAACTGCTCAGATTCAGAGTATCGGCTGTTGCTGCCGCTTGTTCAAATGTCCCGATCACATAATATTGCAAAGCGCTTGCAAGATTTTCCATATCATGCTGCTGCTGCGCCCTGCCGGCTGTGAATACGCTGTGTAAAATAAAACCATCCGTCAACATAAGCGGAAAAATAACACATACAATATAAAAAATACGAAGCTTTTTTTTCAGAGAAAAATTCATCAAATATTTTTCTATCTGTTCTGTTATATGACGCACGGAATCGCTCACCCCACCTCGGATTTATTCTTCTCTTTTCCTGCAAAACGGAACAGCCGGCATATGGGAACCCGAATACAGATTGGCCTGCCCCGGATAATTGTTCCATGCATACATAAGTACCTTTACCCGCTCATCTATATCAACTCTTACCTCATTTTCAGATTTCAGTTTTGCCTCCACGTTTCTTATCCGGCCTGTTTCATCCACAGTCTGAAAGCCATGCACCCTGTCCGTACCATCACATACCGTAAGCGGTGTATCTGTTTCAAACAGGATCTCAACAAAATCCCTATGCCACGCAAAGTCCACTGCACACGGACCTTTAAAAAATACGGAATTATGATAAATAAGGCTGTCGCAGGCAAGGGCAATGCGATGTCCTACCCCTTTCTTATCAAAGGGATGCAGATCATTGTATTCCCCAAGATCATAAGCCTGTACCATACACACATTTTTGTTATGCTCAGCCTTGAGCTGTTCACTACGCAAAACAGCCCAGTCTGTCTGCGTACTTGGAAGTATTCCGTCCGAAAACCCCGCCAGCTGCACATAAATAAACGGAAGAGACGGATCATTCCACAGACTGCGCCATTCACCAATCATAGCTGAAAACTCCTGTTCATATCTGTCTGCCACCCCTGTATTGGACTCTCCCTGATAGAAAAAACAGCCCTTTATTTTCTGTCTCCTCAATGGATACAGCATCCCATTGTAAAGGCCCGTAGCCGCATATTGAAAAAAAGTCATATCCGGCAGATATGGCATCCTCTCAACAGTTGCTGCCTCCCATTCACCCATAAGAGAAATATGTCTGCCTTGCGGCAATACAAGCTCATATGCTTTATCCGGCATAAAGCCTCCATTTTCACGCATCACAAACATATGGATAACAATTTCATTAATCCCCTCATGCAAAACCGATTTATCCACCTCATAAAGACGCGGCGGATAACGAAATGTTGTATCTCCTACCTTTATACCATTGATATATACGATATCGGCATCAACTATCGCCCCCAGATACAGCTTTACAATCCCATCAGTCTGAAGATCTTCCTCCTGCAATCTGAATTCTTTCTTCAAAGAAATACTTCCTATGTATTTTTTCAGATCGCCGGTAAAAAAGCCCGGGATATTAATCACATCATGATACCTGATTTCCTTCTCAAAAGAAGCTTTGGCCACATTCCACCAACACTGCTCGCGCTCCGTTTCAAAGGCAATTGTATTCTCAATCCATTTTTCATCCCGGCATCTTTCCAGCTCTTCCTCATAATAGCCCTGTCTACGAATGGTTTCCTCGCTTACCCACGCTTTAACCGGTGTTCCGCCTACCGCAGCCTGCAAAAGTCCGATCGGGATATTCTCTTTTTTGTGGATCTCTGCAGCCGTGTAATAGCCGGCCGCACTGAACGCCAACAGATCCTTTCCGCATGCGCTTACCCATTTTCCCTGTGTCAGTAATTCTCTCTTTTTCAGAAAATCATACTCTTTTGGCAGATCAAACATGCGAATCTGTTCGTTTCTTATCTCCGCAAGCTCTTCTTTGACCTGATCCCATATCCAAGAAAGCGGCAGCTCCATATTGGACTGTCCTCCCAAAAGAAATACATCTCCAAAAAGTACATCCTGAAATACATATCTGCCCGTAGTATCCCAAAGCCTGATCTCCCAGGGTCCCCCCGCCTTCATCGACGGAAGCAGAATCTCAAAATACCCATCCTTATCCGATTGCGTCTCCAGATGATGCTCCCCTATAATAAGCTGCACCTTCTCACCCGGCCTTGTATACCCCCAGACCGGATTTTGTACTTCTCTTTGAAGTACCATTCCATTGCCTAAAACTGTAGAAATTTGCATTTTCACTTTCCCCGGATATAAATATTCTATGCTACTATTTTAACTGTTCTGTTTCCTTAATATACCCCTCTAATTTCATATTTTGTACCGACAAACTACAGTTCTTGATTATTTTATACCTGACATTTATAAAAAATGGCTCACGACAATCCTTGATTTTCAAAAAGCGCACAATCAACGGTATACGCTGATATTATGCGCATTTAAATGTTCTACTCTAATCCGGTATAATCTCAATATAAACCTGATCATATTTGTGCTTTAGCTCCTGGCGGATTTCATCACGCACACGATGCAGCTTGCTGATATGTATCACATCAGTCTGATTGCCGATATAAACCTCTACCCACAGCTTTCGTCCTGTCTGGATAACATCCAAAAAAGTCACCTCATACGGATAATCCTGCATGTGACTGCCTACAATTTCCCGGATTTTTCCCACAACTTCTTCATCCGGAGCAAACAGCACCAGATTTTTGATGCTTTGAAAAATCACCTTTACCGGCTCCATGATCAACAATACCGCCATCACAACAGCCACTGCCGGATCAATGAACGGTGTCAGAAAGCTAAGCGGCGTCCGCAACAGTATCATCTGTACAGCAAAAGCTACCGCCACACCAATACTGCTGACAATATCCAGCTTCCACATATACAGCTCCGCTTTGATCGTCGTGGATTCGTATTTTTTACTGTAATGATTTAGCACTATGTACATGAAAAGACAACCGAGACAGACTAAAAACTCAAATATCGCAATGTCTCCTGCATCAACCTCGTGTCCTCCATGCAACAAAAGCTTTACATTTTCAACGAGCAGATTGCAGGTCAGGGCAAGCAGCGCACTATATTTTACCAGTAAAAACAACGACTCTACCTGTGCATACCCATATGGATGCTTTTCCGTCACAGGCTTGTACAACAGCGGAACCAGCACCAAAAACGGTCCGATCATGACCAGATCTGCCGCATCAAACAGACAATCTGTCAAAAGCGAGTGGGAATGTGTTATCCACGCCATAATCCCTTCTGCAACGATAAATAAAACGCTTCCCCAAAAGGATAAATGTAATATTCTTTTTTCAATTTGTAATTTATCTTTTTTCATATGACTTATTATAGCATAGAGTTGTGGGGGCGCACAAATTTATAAAAAAACTTTATTCTGTACTATTTTATTCCAATCATATTCCGTTTTTCTTTCATTAAATTGTATATCAGCCCCAAAAGAGACACTCGATTCAAATAATTCCTCGGGTCTAAATATGTTTAACCGTCTGAAGTGAAATAACATAATTGAGATTGTTTATTTGCAACAAATAATGAAAAAGTATGAATAAAACTGCCTTTTTCTTTTATATCCAACAATGCGAAAAACGCATTGCGTGATTTTGATGTGTTATCACACGCAATGCGTTTTTGCAAGATATATTAACTATATTCTTTCATTTCTCCATCAAATTATTTTTCGAACCACAACTTCCTCGCCACTCTCAAGCCGCATCCCGGAAAGAAAGGCTAACGGAAATGCATAGGTCTTTTCCTGTCCGGAATCAAAAGACTCATTCTTCTCTATATTTTCTGAGGTCTATTTAAGTAGCTCAATTATTATTGCTTGTTAATTTATTGTAAATTTATTTACAATATCAGAAAGTCGTTTTGCAATTGTTTGATTCTGTGTTACCTGATGCTGAATTGTATCAGAAACATCAGAGAGTTTTTCGCTTTTTTCTACAATACTATCGATTGCTTTCTGATTTTGTGCTGTAATATCATGAATTTCTTCCATATGATCGTTAATCTGGGATGTAGAAGTAATCATTGTTTCAATGGATTTTGTAATTTCTTCCATTAAGTTTTGGATATTTTCTGCTATTGCACTGTTGTTATCAGATTGTTTTGCATAACTTTCAAACTGTCCTACAACACTGTTTTGCATATAATCTATAATCTTACGAAAACAATTGTTTACCACCTCAATACTATTGTTTGCTTCATTGCATATCGTTTGAATATTTGTTGCGGTCATTTTTGAAGTATCTGCCAATGTACCGATCTCCCCTGCTACAACCGCAAAGCCTTTTCCGGCTTCTCCTGCTCTTGCTGCTTCAATCGAAGCATTCAGGGAAAGAAGATTCGTTTTATTGGCGATGCTTAGGATTTCAGTTGCTAATTGATTAATTTTAGATAATTCATTCAAACTATCAATGGCATGTTCTACGGATAATCTGGTACTGTCAAGTTCTTGTTTTCCATTTTCATATGCCTGCTGTGCATTATTACACATATCGTCCGCATCCAGTTTTACCTTTTTGCTCATCTGCAATGTTTCTGTAATTTGTAAATCGATGGCTTCTACAATATCATTAATATGTTTTACCTCTTTATATACATTATCTACAGTTTTATTGGTATTTTCTAGTGATGCCGATAATTGTTGTGTAGCAGCAGTTTGGTCTGTTGTGCTATCTACCATTTCAATTGCAGAATCATGAAGATTGTGAGTATTTTCTTCTAAAGTGCCACAACACTCCATCAAAGTCTGTACCATACCTCTTAATAATGTAATTAAATTACCTATAGCTTTTGAAATATTTCCAAGTTCGTCCTTATGTATCTCATGCTGTTTAATATCATCGTTAGATGTTAAATCAAACTGTTGTAACTTTATTATACCATTTTCAATAGGCATCATAGGACACATCATTCTGGTGATAATTACAGCGGATACTATACCAAGAATCAGTAATATGATTGCACACATAATCAACAACTGATTTCTTACAGAAACAACAGCCGCAAATAATTCATCTTCATCAGCATTAATCATAAACAGCCATCCACGGTCTGCCATATAATAATAAGAGTCAATATAGTCTTTTCCATTCTCTTTGTGCTCTACATAACCACCGGCACTATTCGCAGTATCCTTATATTTCTCACATAACTGCAGCAGATACTCTTCCTCTGTTTCTGTGGCAACCTTTTCCGCCTGATTATGGAAAATATATTTATGATCCTTTACATTAATCATGCTGTAAGCCGCATGCTCCATTCCATTCATTCCAAGGCTGTCCAGCTTATCCACAAGCCCCTCAGTATAAATTCCACCCCCAACAAGTCCTGCAGGATTCCCACTTTCATCATAGATCGCCCGATACATGGAGACAATCTGATCGCCGCTTGCCGGTGATATAATGATTCCTGTATTATATACCCCATCCGTAGCAATCAGTATATCCTGTAATGCTTTTAACGAATCTCCTTCTCTTGTAGTAATACCAACCACCCCGGCATTGGTATGGGCAAGTACATGGGTATTCCATTCACTTACATACAATCCCTCCAGATTATTTATATCCTCAGAAAAGGATTCCGTATATTTCTGTGCCGCATCAATTGCTGATTTATTTTCCGGATTTTTGAGGACATTCAAAATCTCTCCTGCCTTACTGTATGCTGACAGAATCACCTCGGATTCCTGTACATAATTATCCACAATCTGGCTTCTCTCCTGTACGATTGTCTGCAGATTGTTGATTGCAGTATTTTTGCTATTTTTAGTAGTTTCCATTATTACCATCACTGATAAACAGGTCATAACTATCATCTGCATTATCAAAATAGCTACAATTATTTTTTTTGCAAAAATATTTTTCTTCTTCATAATGTGCTCCTAACTTATCTTAATCTTATACCATCTATCTCAATATCTGAAGTAGCAGACAACGGAACCAGCAAATAAGTCACACCGTCAATTTCCCTCTTCTAGCTTTCATTGGCTTTTCATCCATGTCGGCTTTCCTTTTCCAACTGGAGTTGCTTTTCCTTATCCTTTTGAGAGGAATACAGCCTGTCTGCATCATATTCGTAACCTTTATTTTTATTCGATCTCATATAAGTTTTTCCATTAACAGTATATTTATAGTGACTCAATTGTCAAGACAAAATTCTGAGTTTTTATAATGAACTGATATGGTTGATAAGTTACAGGGAACACTGGGAAAGTAGAGGAACTCTCCCCCTGTTCCATTTATGCTAAGCTACATATGGCAACAGCATTGCCGGAATACTACTGAATCTGCATCCCCAAAGGCTCTGTCATTGCTGCGATCTCATCCAGTGTATACAGACTGATCGGATTGCCTTCTTCAAGCTCCGGCTTTGTGAGCGGCTTATCGTAAGCATAGTCTGCCTGACCATACAGCAGTGTTCTGGTAGCTTTATCCCATTCAAATGCGGATAGTAGTGTGATTCATTTCATAATAAACTGCGTACGTAATTCCACCGCCACCATCACGGGTGCCCAACACTTCCACTTCTCCTTCTGTAGGTATTGTAAATGTTACTGGTGTATTTGTAATCATAAATGGTTTCCTGCTCTGTTGCTGCTGTACTTTCTGTCTGTACCGGTGACGGTGACTCAGAAGAAGTCTGGTCTGCTGCAGGTGCTCCTGAGCATGCTGCCATAGACATTGCCATTACAACAGCAAGCATACCCTTCATCATACTCTTAATTCTCATAATCGTTTCTCCTCTCTGAAACATGTTTTGTTTTTCCTCTGCTTCACTATACAATACCGTTGTAAAAACCAATGTCCAAAGTAGGAAAAATTTGAGTAAATTCCGACACTTATTTTATGCAGTTCTATCTTTATGAGATTTCA